>Ga0209409_1001010_pt1 | contig 26054 bp, 24 predicted proteins | sample AD_JPNMR1_MetaG_FD_184424 | JGI IMG/M metagenome (GOLD analysis project Ga0209409, IMG submission 184424) | Active sludge microbial communities of municipal wastewater-treating anaerobic digesters from Japan - AD_JPNMR1_MetaG (SPAdes) (version 2) | ecosystem: Engineered > Bioreactor > Anaerobic...
AGTGGTTTAAATCCATCATCCACCGCTTTTTTATAGTTGAGTGTCCCTTCCAGCTCACTCACAAGGACTTCCACTCCACTATCTCTGAGGTTTAACGCATGGGCTCTGCCCTGACTTCCATAACCGATAATTCCCACTTTCTTTCCTTTGAAGAAATTTATATCCGCATCCTTTTCATAATATATCTTAGCCATCTTTCTCCTCCTTATCTTATTTTTTCTGGTTTAATTCTCTTGCCATAGCAATTTTTCCGGTTCTTATCATCTCTTTTATACCATAACTTTTTAGCATCTCTATCATCGCATTCACTTTGGATGTCTTACCTGCCACTTCAAGTGTAAGCGATTGTTTTCCTATATCCACAACTTTTGCTCGGAAAATACTTGCTATCTGCATTATATCCTGCCTTGCAGCAGCGTTCAGTGTTTTTACCTTCAGAAGGGCAAGTTCCCTGTCAATAAAATCACCTTCTGTCAGGTCGGATACCTTTATCACATCAATAAGTTTATTGAGCTGTTTATAAATCTGTTCTAATATCCTTTCATCACCCTTTACCGTAAGCGTCATCTTTGAAATAGATGGGTCTTCTGTTTCTGAAACACATAAACTGTCTATGTTGTATCCCCTCGCAGAGAAGAGCCCTGCAATTCTGGCAAGCACACCTGATTTATTCTCAACAGCTATAACGATTGTATGTGCCCCCTGCTCCCTTTCATTGTTTTCTGCCATTTTATCTCCTTTGAATAGATTTAAGCCAGACCCTCAAGCATCTGGTCTAATGAAGCGCCTGCAGGAACCATAGGGAAAACATTCTCTTCTTCACATATTCTGCAATCCACAAGTACCGGCTTTTCTTTTTCTTTCAGCACTTCTGGAATAATTTTATCAAACTCTTCCGATGTTGTAACTCTGTATCCCTTAGCACCGTATGCATCAGCAAGTTTTACAAAATCAGGTTCTGCATTTTTAAGACAGGTATAGGCATATCTCTTTTTATAGAATAACTGTTGCCACTGTCTCACCATACCGAGACAGTAATTATTAAGAATGATAATCTTCACTGGAAGTTTGTTATAAACAGCGGTTGCAAGCTCCTGGATATTCATCTGGATACTCCCATCCCCTGCTATATCAACAACAATTTTATCAGGATTTGCTATCTGTGCGCCTATCGCAGCAGGGAAGCCAAACCCCATAGTTCCAAGGCCACCGGATGTTACAAGCGTCCGTGGCTTTCTGAACTTATAAAACTGGGCGGTCCACATCTGGTTCTGTCCTACCTCGGTACATATAATTGCATCATCTGGTAGAATTCCGGAAAGTTTCTCTATAATATACTGGGGTTTCAACCCGTTCTTTTCATAAGTAAGCGGGTGTTTTTCCTTCCAGTCCATTATCTTTTTAACCCATGATTCTATCTGAAGTTTTTCCGCATTTTCAACAAGTTTACTCAGAATATTCTTTGCATCTCCGACGATAGGAATATCCACAATGATATTTTTACTTATGGATGATGGGTCTATATCAATATGGATAATTTTTGCACTGGGTGCAAATGTCTCAATCTTCCCTGTTATTCTGTCATCAAATCTACATCCCACAGCAATTAAAAGGTCTGATTCCACAACAGCATAGTTGGCATATTTTGTTCCATGCATACCAAGCATACCAAGTGCAAGTGGATGGTCACCAGGGATACTACCAAGCCCCATAAGTGTAAAGACAACGGGTATCCCTGTCTTCTCAACAAATATTTTCAGTTGTTCTGATGCCCCCGAGATTATCACACCACCACCAATAAGTAATAATGGCCTTTTCGCCTCTTTAATTGTCTTCCATGCCCTTTCTATCTGTAAAGGATGCCCTTCATATGTGGGTTTATAACTCCTCATTTCAATCTTTTCCGGATATTCAAATTTCCCTTCTGCTCTCTGGACATCCACAGGAAGGTCAATGAGTACAGGACCGGGTCTCCCTGAACTTGCTATATAAAACGCTTCTTTAACAGTTCTGGTTATATCTTTCACATCCTTTATAAGATAATTATGCTTTGTTATAGGTCTGGTTATTCCTGTAATATCAACCTCCTGAAACGCATCACTTCCTATAAGATGTGTTGCTACCTGTCCTGTTATTGCTACAACAGGAATAGAATCCATATAGGCAGTTGCTATACCTGTAACAAGATTTGTCGCACCAGGCCCTGATGTTGCCATACACACACCTACCCTTCCCGAAGACCTTGCATAACCATCTGCAGCGTGTGCTGCCCCCTGCTCATGACGGACAAGAATAACTCTAATACCGCTGTCATAAAGCTGGTCACAGAGAGGAAGCAGGACACCACCCGGATAACCAAACATTGTATCCACACCTTCTTTTTTTAAAGACCTAACCATTATCTCTGCACCGGTCATTTTTTCTCCTCACTATTAATTATCTTATCACCATCTGTTCGCGGGAGGAACCTACAGAAATCCCCGTGATTGGAACTCCCACTATTTCCTCAATCCTCTCTATATACTTTTTTGCATTGGCAGGAAGTTCATTGTAATTTTTCACTGTTGAAATATCACCACTCCAGCCGTCTAATTCTTCGTATACAACATCACAGCTGGAAAACACCTTTGCATTAAAAGGATAATCCTTATAAAGTTTGCCGTCAAATTTATAGGCAACTGCTATCTTAATTTTTTCAATACCTGTAAGGACATCAAGTTTTGTCATCACAAGTTCATCCAGTCCGTTAATCATTGCTGAAAATTTTACAAGTACAGCATCAAACCATCCACACCTTCTCGGTCTCCCTGTGGTAGCACCATACTCATTTCCCATCTTCCTCAGTATTTCTCCTTCCACCCCTTTGAGTTCTGTAGGGAATGGACCCATCCCGACCCGGGTAGTATAACCTTTAACCACTCCTATGATACGTCTCACCTTTTTGGGAGAAATACCCAGTCCTGTACAGGCACCACCTGCGATGCAGTTTGATGCGGTAACATAGGGATATGTTCCGAAGTCAATATCAAGGAATGTTCCCTGCGCACCTTCTGCGAGAATACTCTTCCCCTTTTCCATTTCCTCGTTCAGATAGATGGCTATATTTTTCACCATCTTTTTTATTCTCTCTCTGTAAATTTTTGTTCCTTCATATATTTTATCAATTGCAAGCATCTGTTCTTTATAATACTCCTTGAAAAGATAGTTTTTCAGTTCAAGTGCAATTTTCAGTTTTTCCATAAATATGTCTTCTTCAAGGAAATCAATAACCCTTATACCTATTCTGTTAAACTTATCCGCATATGTTGTTCCTATCCCCCTTCCTGTTGTTCCCAGTGCACCCCTGCCACGAAATTTGTCTTCTATCTGGTCCAGTATCTTGTGATATGGTAGTGTCATATGTGCATTCTCTGCTATGAAAAGCCGACCTTCCACAGAAACACCACTTTTTTCAAGATAATCAATCTCTTCAAAAAGTGATACAGGGTCAAGCACCACCCCATTACCTATAACACATATCTTATCAGGATAAAGGATGCCTGATGGTACAAGATGGAAGACATATTTTTTGTCTTTCAAGACCACAGTATGCCCTGCGTTACCTCCACCCTGATATCTTGCTACAATATCCATACCTTCCGCAAGGTAGTCAATAATCTTACCTTTTCCCTCATCTCCCCACTGGGTTCCAACCACAACTGTAACCATTGTATATTTCCTGTTTCCGTCTTAATTTTTGAGTTTTGAATTTTGCATTATCTTCTCTATGATTGCCTTACCCATCTCTTTTGTTCCGACATAGTTTGTATCGCCAGGGTCTCTGAAGTCATATGTGAGATACTTTCCTTCTTTTATCACTTCTGCTAATGCCTGTTCAAGTTTCGTCGCCCTTTCACTTTCTCCTATATAGTCAAGCATCATAATCCCTGCAAGAAGAAGGGCGGAAGGGTTTACCTTATTAAGCCCTTTATATTTTGGGGCACTGCCATGCGTTGCTTCAAAAACCGCTACATCCTCTCCTATATTGGCTCCTGGCGAAAGCCCAAGTCCACCAACAAGTCCCGCACACAGGTCGGAAAGTATATCTCCGTAAAGATTCGGACATACAAGCACATCGTAAAGTTCAGGTTTCTGGACCAGTTGCATAGCCATATTATCAACAATTTTATCCTCAAACTCAATATCACTGTACTCCTGAGCAATCCTCCTTGCTACATCAAGAAAAAGGCCATCAGTAAACTTCATTATGTTTGCCTTGTGGATTGCTGTAACTTTCCTTCTTCTGTTTTTTCTTGCATATTCAAAGGCAAACCGCACAATCCTTTCAGAGTTTGTTATGGATATGGGTTTTATACTTATCCCTGAATCCCTGTTTATCCGCTGCCCTGTCTTTTCCTCTATAAAATCAATGAGCTCCGCTGTCTCTTTCATCCCCTGCTGAAACTCAACTCCCGCATAAAGGTCTTCCATATTCTCCCTTACCACTATAATATCAATATCACTGTATTTACTTCTAACACCCTCGTAGAATTTAAATGGCCTCAGACAGACATAAAGGTTAAAGTACTGTCTGATATATACATTCACACTTCTGAAGCCACTCCCCACAGGTGTAGTGAGAGGTGCTTTAAGGCACACCTTATTCTTTTCTATGGACTCCAGTGTCTTTTCAGGGATAGGTGTCCCATACTTTTCAATAGCACACTCACCTGCCTCCTGTATATCCCACTCTATATCCACACCTGTTGCTTCTATACACTCCTTCACAACATCAGTAATTTCAGGTCCTATCCCATCACCGGGTATAAGAGTAATTTTATATCCCATTACAAATCTCTCTTACAATTTAAACCCCTTATTTTCTTTTATATAGTTAACAACACCGCCTGCCTTTATAATCTTTAACATAAATTCAGGGAGCACTGACGATTTTATAACAGTACCCTTTGTAATGTTTTTTATCTCACCTCTTTCAATATCTGCTTCTACTGTATCACCTGTATCAATTCCATCCGTATCTGCCTCTATAAGCACCAGTCCCACATTTATGCCATTCCTGAAGAATATCCTCGCAAAACTTTTAGCAATCACAGCTGGTATTCCAGCATATTTTATAACAAGTGGTGCCTGTTCCCTGCTTGAGCCACACCCAAAATTTTTTCCGCCAACAATAAAGTCACCCTCTTTTATCTTTTTGTAGAATTCAGGGGCTATATCCTCCATTAGATGTGTTGCAAGTTCTTTCATATCAAGCGTTTTAAACTTATACTTGCCTGAAATAATATAGTCAGTATTTATATCATCACCGAACTTATGGGCATTACCTCTCAATATCATTTTTTTCTCTCCGTTTTCTATAAAAGAATTCAAGGGAAAATGATACCATAGATTTTTACTGCGGACAAGTCAGATGGGTAGATTAGAAAGAACCCCTTCTCTCATCCCTCTCCCCATCCGCCTGTGGCGGACAGGTTCGCCTGAGGCGAACAGGCCCGGGGAGAGGAATAAAGGTGAGGGGAGTTTATAGCCGAAAAATTTTCAGAACAGTTTTCACTTATTACCAGTAGATATAACGGGTGAAGAGGTCCTGTTCTGACCTGGTAAGTTTTTCTATATCAGGGAGTATATATCTATCATCAAATATATCAAGGAGAATCTTTCCTTTCTCTCCGAAGTCAAGTGTCCTGTGAGATGCCCATCTCATATAAAATTCCTTGGGTCCTTTATCTGTTTCAACCTCAAAGTGCAATACACCAAACTCAAGTTTTATACTATATATGGCTTCTATCATATATGCAAAGTACTGCTTCCGCATTGCAGCCAGAATAATCTGTCTGTAATCATCAGGAAACATATTAAGGTCTTCTATCATACCTATCTCCTGAACCCTGTCATTTTCATCATAGTAAAAAAGGAATATAAACTTATCCGGACATTTTATAGGAAATGCTCTTATAGCATATACCCCCCTGTAAAGAGTCCCATCTGCTGTCATCACATGCATAAGATTAAATGTCCCCCTGAAAATTTTCACTTCATCAGGTTTCAGGGTTTTCACCACTATTTCTTCAAGACGGCTTTTTTTCTCTTCCATTTTCAACGGTACCCTATTTCTGCCGAAAGGTCAAAATACAGTTTTACAGCAGGAGGAGGAACATTAAACGGTATATGATTCCCTATACACATCATATATCCCCCGCACATCTTCCCTGTTTCCACCATAGAAATAACCATATTTTTAATCTCTTCTGGATTGTTTCTCATCAGTACTTTTACATCGCCCTCTCCTGCAAGAAAACAATCTTTATATTTTCTCGCTACCGGCTTATAATTTGTATATGGCTCACTGATTATCCCGCGAATTCCAAGAGCCATAAGGTCATCAATAAAAACATCAAGACACCCATCGGACATAAATACAACCTCTTTCCCGGCATTTTTAAGTATACTCCAGAACTCTTCATATCTTGGAAAGATATACTTTCTCATCCATGCAGGACTGCATAAAGGACCGCCTGTCGTTACAATGTCATCATGGCAGCATACCCAGTTTACAGGAAGTCGTGCGATAGCACGGAATACACGGCGGTTAATCTCAGCGAACTCTTCCATAATTCTTTCAAATTCAGGCTCAAGGCAGATACTTAAAAAGTTCTCGTATCCAAAGACGAGGATGGGCCACATAAACATCGTATTATAAAAACCTGCCCCTGCTTCCCATGAGCCCTCAGGTGGATTATCGTCCCATTCAGCAGGAAAGTTTTTTCTGAACCTCTGATATATCTTTTCTTCATCCCTGTAGTCCCCCGCTTCAGGAATCTTCCAGGATGAAAAATCAGCATTTTCAAGCGGGCTGAATTTTAACATCTCATTGATGTCTTTGAAAAAATGTTTTGCTTCTTCCTGCTGCCAGTAATCACGGCAGGTATGCCCCCATCGTCCCTTACCTTTATCTTCCTGCTCTTCAGGCCGTGGCAATGGGTCATCACTCGCAGGAACAGGCAAATATAAGAAAGGGTACATCTCATTAATTTTTTCCATGCATCTTTTAGGATGCCGGTAAAAATCTATACCTGAAATATAGGTTGCAGCATCCGGATTGGACCAGTGTTCCCAGTGTACAATTTTTTTAGGCCCTCTTCCCATTAATGTTTCATATCTCATATCAGCCATTTTCTCACTCCTATTTCATTCCGTAGATTTCTTTCAGAACTTTGATATAGTAAGAAAAGTTTTCAAAGGATATATCAGAAGATACAGAGTGGTCAATTCCGGGGATATAACCGCCCTCTTCTATAACAGGTATCTTTTTATACACCTCTTCTTTTATCTCTTCCTTCCCTTTTGTAAATTTTCTTTTGTCAAGTCCTCCCATCATTTTTATCTTCTTTCCATATCTTCTTCTTAAATCCACAGGGTCCATATCAGCAGCAACCTCACAGGGAATAAAACCATCTATTCCAGATTCAAAATATAATTCCATAAAAGGATTGAGATTCCCATCACTGTCATACAGGGTTATATCCACCCCGTACTTACTCGCCATTTCACATACCTTCTTATATCTCGGGAAGAGAAAATTTTTAAACATAGATGGGGATACAAGGGTTGATGTCTTATAAGCAATATCCTCACCAAACCCGAGATACTCAACCTTAACTTCAGAAAGTACTTTTTTTATCCCTTCAATACATATTATATTCACCCTTTCAAACAATTCGTCAACTAAATCAGGGGCATCATAAAAAAGATATGAAGCATATTCAACACCTGCTAAATTCCTTAAAATACCATAGTAGCATCCCCCGTCAAGAAACAGGACATAATCCCTTTCTTCATTCTTCCATTTTTCTATATTTTCACTGAAATCAACAGGCCATCTTTCGTTGAGAAGTGAAAGGTCAAACCTTTCCTTAATTACCCTTTCAAGGTCATCTTTATTCTTTATCGGGAATTCAAGCCATTCAGGCATAGTTGTTGAATATTTGAAATCCTTAATTTTTCTGCCATACCTGTCTATTTTTATGACCTCGCTTTCAGTTTCAGATAGTATCTTCTCTTCAAAATGAGGGTATGGTCCTGTATCAGGGCCTGCATACACAAACTTTAGTCCTTCAAGCCCGAAATATTCAAAGATGTCTGCACCTTCAGGATATCCTTCCTTATGCCATCTCTTAAGCGTATCCTCCCAGATAATAAGATGGGGCTCTATCGGAGGATGGTCAACATTTTCAAAATTCAAAGTCCTCTTAAATCTCTCAAGATTGTTCATAGAGTTGTATTTTACATTAGAATATTTTTAATTTCAATCATTCGGCATTCCTAAAATATAATTTTTATCTTTTTATCTTTTTTACTTATTCTCCATTCAGGTTTTATGTCAGTGGGTGGATAGAGGACATCTATGGATTTTACATTCTTATTTTTTATCTCCACCTCACATCCTTTCTGGGGCTTCTCTCTCAGATTCACCAGATGTATAATCCTGCGATTTTCTTTCTTTTGAACCATAATGGATAAATACCCGGGGTCTCGCTGATTTTTTTATCTTCTCTTCCCATCTTTCAAACTCTACAGATGCTATTACCATTTCTTACCTTATTTTCTCTGAATATCAGGGATGTACTCAAAATGATATGTGCCCCCATTTACCTTAAAGATGGTACAGTTCTGTAAAGTTCGTTTTTCTCTAACGCCTTTTTCTCCTTTCATTACACACGGGCTTTCACCCGGGATGTAAACAATGGCTTCTGTGTTATATGGCACAGTGATTTTTATAAGTACCCTTCCATTTTTGTTTTCCCACTCACTTGAAATTTTACCCCTGACCGAGTTATACTCACTTTTTGCCCATTCAATTGCAGGGTCTATCTGTGGCCTTATTGTAAACCGTTTGAAACCAGGCCTTGACTCATCAGGAATAATGCCGCCCGGGGACTGATAAAACCAGAACCCTGTACTGGATAATCCAGGATGCGGTATCATACCTCCGGTATAAAACTCAGGCAGGATTGTCAACCTCTCCGGGCTCAGTGGATGTTTCAGCATACTCCATATACTCGGAGGTGTCTCATTTGTAAGGATGATACGGGCTACATCCGGACGGTTCAATTTAACTAATGTTTTAAGGAGAAATACCGTACCTCCAAATCCTGTATTCAGATGCCCTTTATAGTTTTCCATAATATCCTTGAGAAGCTGCCCTGCTACCTTTTCACGTAATTTATCAGGTACAATATCCAGTGCAAGTGCCAGCGAATGACATCCCTGGTCACCGCCACCGTATAAACCTTCTTTTCTATTGAAAAAGTCCTGACGATTACATTTTTCTACAAGTTTTTTCTGTACCTTCCTGTACGTTTCAGCATCTTCCCTTTCACCTGCAATGAGTGCTATCTTCTCTGCTACTCTAAAATATCCCACCATATTCATGGTTTCATAAAGGTCACCTGTATGCGGGTCATACCAGCGGGCATAAGGCCTGCCGTGGTCTCCATATCCCGATTCAGCACGTCCATAACTTAATGGTCTCCAGGTCCTCTCTTCAAGGTTATGTTTAGGAATAATATGTGCGGTATATCTTTTAATTACCGGATACGATACCTTAAGGATGTCAATATCTCCGTAGTAAAGGTATGTAAGCCAGGGCAGATAAACAAGAGATTCTTTTAAGGCGGGATAGTCAAGAGAGATTGGTGCTCCAAACATTGTAAACCTGCCATCAGGTTCCTGCTGGTCAGAAAAATCTATGATGAGTTTTCTGCACAGTTGATGCACATTCCAGTTATAAATAGTCGCTTCTCCAGGAATAAATGTTCCAAATCTCTCCTGCCAGGAGTCCATCATCATACCGCTGAGCATATGTGCTTCAATAGTCCTTTTTATAACACCGGCTATCTCTGTAAGTTTTTTATCCGAACAGGAAAAATTACCGGTACTTTCAACATCATTGCTTATATCCAGCCCGCATATACTGAGAATCTCTGGTTCTTCATTCCCATTCCCGAAGAAAAAGACGGGCACATATCTTACAGCCCTGTGTATGAAATGCTCTCTTACAATCTCCCCTTCTTTCTTTCCTGAAAGCACATAAGAGTCAAGCCCGAACAGACATACACGGTCTCCTCTTTTTCCTTTAACCCTGATATCAATCCACCCGGAGATATGTCTGCCCAGGTCATATATGAAACCACCCTTAAAATTATCGCCGTATCGTTCTATGGAATATCTATATGTCTTCTGCCACTCATCAAAAAACCATACCTGCGGGCTGAATGTTGTTCCACCATTCCAGGTATTATATCTGTTCAATATCTCTATCAATTCTGCATTGCTTTTCCCCTTTTTTATAAATTCCTGCCTTATCGGTTCAACTTTATTTCTGATTCTATTTGGTTCTATCATACATGCATTGAGTTTATTTGTCGGCGAAGGAACATAACTTATCTTACTCCACTGGCTATCATCAAATACAGGGTCATTCCATCCTTGTATCTCCTTTGTCCCATTATATATCTCACCGGAAAACCCAAAGCAATATTTCCAGTAAGATGGAACAGGAGTAAGCGGACTGTCTTCTGTTTTCCAGTACTCATCCGTACATATAGTTTCCACTTCTCCGTCATCATAGAAAACTTCAATCTGTGCTATCAAACAGTGCGGTGGATATGGAAAGCGGTGCAGGGGCACGGATATCTTCATCTCCATCCATGTGTCAGGGTCTCCAAACCATCCAGGTGCAAGCCAGACACCTGCAACATTTTTCCCATCTTTCAAAAGGTGTGTTATATCATATGTATCATAATACATCCTTTTTGAGTAATAACTGATAACAGGATGTAAAACATTATCAGTTACAGGATAACCGTTGATATATACTTCATATATACCCTGACCGCATATATAAAGACGCGCTGATTTAACCTTTTTACGGAGGATGAACTCCCTTCTAAATAAAGGAGATTTACTGAATTGTCTACCTGCTATCCAGTTTGCCTTCCAGTCATCTTCTTTCAAAAGGCCTGTTTCAAAAAATGCTGTATCCGATTTCTCTCCCGGCCTTCCATCTCTGTCCCATATCTGTACCTGCCAGTAATACCTCTGTCTGCTTTTAAGTTCTTTGCCTCTATACTTTATATCCAGCGTCTCTCCTGATTTCACCTTACCGGTATCCCACATATCATAATCACCGCTGGATAATTTTCCTACAGAAGATGTCACCACTATTCTGTAAGCAGTTTGTTTCTGCCCGTATTCTTTATCTGTAACTATCCAGCTTAAACGGGGATGTTCGGTATCTACCCCCACAGGATTACAAAAACCTTCACATTTCAGATTTAAGGGTTTCATAAAACCTCCATCTTATCGCGTTTCCTGCGTGAGATAAGGAGGTACCGCCCCACGACTACAAAAACTGCTGTGTCAAGTAATGTGTATTGTTCTGCTACTTAAAATTGCTGGAGATAGAAGTTATGACCCGCTGAAATTCTTTGGCGATATGGTCTAATTTCAAAATCTTCAGTGTTTTTATTGTGGCATCAGCATTAAAATGGCTTTCAGGGCTGTCAGCAGGAAGTATATACCAGAACCTTACATCAGGAAGTGTTTTAATAAGATGCTCAACATATCTCTCGTAGGAAGGGAACTCATCAATCCCTTTTGAGTTTAAATTTGGAGTAATCACTATATCCATCCCGAGAACCTCCACTATCTTCTCAATATGGCTCAATGGATAGGAAGCATCTATCCCTTTCAATCCTGGTATTTCCTTCATAACTTCAAGGTTATGTTCAAACTTACCGCAGCAATGGACAAAGACACCTCCATTTCTTTCAGATATATCCTTCACATAAGGCAACTCAAATTTCCTGTATAGTTCAGGTGAAAGGAATGGAAGCGAGTCCTGTGTGAGTGATACGCCCATCCCATCCGGAAACCATATATATGGCCAGGTGACAGGAACAAATGCATCACCGAACTCCCTGCGATACATATCAAGGACACCCGATATGACCTCTGTGCATAACCTCAAAAGTTTGTGTATGAGTTCCGGTTCTGTATACATCCCGACAAAAAACTCATTTGCATCCATAACGAGTATGGCAAGGTTCACAGGACCCTGCATATCAGGCGGTGCTATATATCCGAACCCGTCTGTTAAGTCACGCCATCTTCTGCACCTGTCAAACTCTTCTTTTACAAGTGCATTCAACAAATCAGGGGCTTCAATATAACGGAGTTCTTCAGTAGAAGTAAAGGCGGGTTTAATCCAGATGTTATGTCCATTGCCTTCCCTTATAAGTTCTCCGCCAAAGAGAGAAGCAAGGCAGACCGTGCCCATATCAGGCCAGAAGACAGGTATATTATCACCCGGCAGTTCCATAATGGTTGTAAAGTATCTGTATGCCTTCTCCATCTGTAAATTTACATCATCAAATATCTGACGTGGTTCATAAGAGTAAGGAATAAAAGAAAGTGGTGGTCTGCCTATGTCCTTTCCATCCCAGAAGTCCTTAAGTCGCCTCTTTCTTTCTTCTATTCTATCATCATATCTTTTTTTAAGTTCCCTGTATTTCTCCATTTTTCATTTTTTAAGCACAATAACTGTTGTCAGCTCATCAGGCGGTTCTTCAGGTAGATTTTTAAGAATGAGCCGGTCGCCTTCCCGTTTCAGACCAATTTTCTTACCTGTAGAAAGCACCCATGCAGAACTTATCTCTTCTTTTATGTAAGGAAGTGTGAGGGTTTTGCCAGGCCACCAGTGGACAAATATATAGTAGCAGTCCTTACCTTCTGATGCACATCCAGCTGTTCCTGTGTCAAGTGATGCCCTTTTCGTACCGTAAATACTTTCGCCGTTTACCTTCAGCCACTTTCCTATCTTTTTTAATCTTACAATTGCCTCTTCCGGTATTGTCCCATCAGGTTTTGGTCCTACATTCAGAAGAAGGTTTCCTCCACCTGAAACACAGGCAGTAAGTATATGCACCAGTTCCTTTGCTGGCTTATACAGGTCATCAGTGGCAAAATATCCCCAGTGTTTATTTATAGTCATACAGCTCTCCCACATCCTTTCCGGTTGAGAAGGGGTAATGTGCTGCTCAGGGGTATCAAAGTCCTCAGGTAGCCCTGAACGGTTATTGATGATAATCTCCGGCTGTAATCTTCTGACCATAGCATTGAGTTTTTCTGCATCCCAGTGCTCTGCTGTTGTCGCCACAGTCCTCCGGTTATTGATATAGAAACTGCCATCATACCAGAGGATGTCTATCTTCCCGTAGTTTGTCATCAGTTCTTCCACCTGACGGTGGACAACATCCGCTACATACTTCTTCCACCCGGAAGGATTTTTCTCCGGCCCCTCACAGGACACAGGCATCCGCCAGTCAATGAGTGAATAATAAAAACCTATTTTCATACCCACCTTCCTGCAGGCATCCACATATTCTTTTATAAAGTCCCTTCCTGCAGCACGGTTTACAGATGTGAAATCACTCACCTTTGAATCAAAGAGACAGAAACCATCATGGTGCCTTGTGGTTAACACCATATACTTCATACCTGCATCCTTCGCAAGTTTCACCCATTCCAGAGGAGAAAAACTTCTGGGCGGTTTGAATCTGTCTGCTAATTTTTCATATTCAGATACAGGGATATTTTCCTGAAACATTACCCATTCTCCCCTGCCGAGCACAGAATAATCACCCCAGTGTATGAACATACCGAATCTTGCTTCCTCAAACCATCTAATTCTTTCTTTTTCATCCACATCTTCCTCCCTTTATATTGAAAGTATGCCCTTTTCTTTTGATGCCTTTTCACATTCTTCAAGGACAGCAATGACCCTTCTCGCCTGTTCCGGTTTTACAAGCAGTTCTTCCCCCATTAAAAGATGGTCTGCTATATTTCTGTAGTACTGCCTCCAGTTGTCAAGTGAACCTTTTGGCACTGCTACACGACCTTCCTGACGTATCCCTGAAACATAACTTACAAGTGTTATTTCATCTCCCTTTGTCTGCTCTATCGCACCTTTTGTACCCAGAATTCTCCATTTTGGTCTTGGTACTGCACTTATATTGGAGATTACAAAATCAACTGTTACTCCATTTTCAAACCTTATGTATATCTCCCCATAGTCCTCATTGGTAACCGCATTCCAGACAAGTTTTTTCAGTTCCCCTGTAATACTTATCACCTTTGAATTAACAAGGTTCAACACCCAGTCAAGGAAGTGTGCACCCCAGTCATATAGCACACCACCACTCACATTTTTATCTGAACGCCACCAGAAGCCAGGATGTACATAACTGGAGAATCCGCACTCTATATGAAATACACTGCCTATCACTCCTCTGTTTACAATCTCCCTGATTAATATATAGTCGGGGTCCCATCGTCTGTTATGGAATACACTCAGCATCAGTCCTGAAGAACTCGCCTTTTCAATCATTGCATCTGCTTCTTCAACTGTGATACAGAACGGTTTTTCTACAACAACATTTTTCCCTGCATCAAGGCACTGAAGGACAGCAGGTGCGTGAAGATTGTGTGGAAGTATAACCACAACAAGGTCAAGTTCTTTCATCTTCAGCATATCAGAGAGGTCTGTAAAATATCCTTTAAGTTCTGGCAGTTCCTGCTTCGCTGCCTCCACCCTTGCAGGGTTGGCATCACACACAGCAACTGTCTTTAACCCCGGTACAGCATCTATCCAGCCAGTATGCAACTTCCCCATATTAAAGGCAGGACCATATCCAAGGATACCGCATCTTATAACCTTATCTGTTAATTGATAACCTGCACTATATGCAATCGCCCTTACAAGAATCTTCTGAAACTCAAAATTGTTCCACGACTCCTTAGTATGTCCTAACGAGATGTAAACAACCTTCCCTTTTCCATAGTCCCTTGCATAACCCACAGGAATTTCTTTCCCCTGCCATACTGTTTTAAATAGAAGATTTGACCTTGAAGGGTCATAGTTTTGAAGGTGATACATCTCATCATAGAGAGAAAAGGAATCCGGCATCCTCACTGTAATATAGTGTTGTTTATCAACCACAGAAACAGAAAATTCATGGTGTTCCGGATGTGTCAGAAATTCTCCATTAATCATCTCTATATACCTGCGGCTACCTCTGAAACTGTCTGTTGCTGAATGTATCCCCACAAATCCACCACCATTTCTTACAAACTGCAGAAGCCCCTTTTCCCTTTCCGGAGTAAGGTCATCCTTGAAACCTGTCGTATATACAACAACTGCATCATATCCACTGGAAGGTAAAGAAGCAAAGGCATCAAGGTCAGATGTCATATCCATCCTGAACCGCCCATCACCATCCAGCATCCCTTTCAATTGCTGCCCTGCCCATTCTGTCGGATGAAACTCAGGTCCTCCGTATACATAAAGTATCTTTTTCATTTTCATCTCCTCAGTCCTGAACAACAAACCTGCTTAAATACTTAAAGGCATTTATAAGCCCTTCATCTTCTCTCTCTCTTATATATACAAGGTCATGCCAGCCCTCTATATTCAGGTCTCCTTTATATCCCTGCCTTAAAAGTTCTTTTATACAGAGCCCCCAGTTTGTATCTCCCAATCCGGGGAAACAGTGTTCAATTGCTCCCTGATACCATATACCATACTGTTTCAAGATGTCCTGGTTTATATGCGCATCCTTTGCGTGGACATGATATACCTTTGTGCCAAATCTCCTCAGTGTAATCACAGGGTCTATAAACTGACAGATAAGATGGCTGGGGTCCCATTCAAGTCCAATCGCATCTGAAGGAACTTCATTAAAAGCAATTTCCCACATCTCAGGGGTACTCATAAAATTTATCCCATTGGACGGTGTATGGAATTCACCCATCGGACAGTTCTCAAATGCAATTTTTATATTGTGGTCTTCTGCAAATTTTGAATGTTCGCTCCATATTTTCTTGAAAAACGAGACGCTTTCCTTTAGTGGCTTCCCCACAACCCTCCCAGAAAATCCAGCCACCACACCTACACCCATCCTTTCAGCAAGGATGATGGAATCCCTTACAAGTTTCTTATACTCATCTGCCTTCTCTTTATCCATATGGTTAACGTAAAAGGCAGCAAGACAGGAAATCCTTATGTTTTTTTCTTTATAATAGTCCACAACTTCCTCTGCCTTATCTTTCCAGCCATCCTTCCCGGGAAAAAATTCATCTTCGCGAGAGACCCTTAACTCACAGGACTTAAAGCCCGCCTTCTCTGCAAATTCTATTCTCTCCTTATCAAAGCCCATCATAAAGCCGATTCTCATTTTATCTTCCCCCTTTTCTATCTTAATAAGTGGCCTACTTGTCAGGATATAATAACAAAGTTATAATAAATGTCAAGCATTTTTTCTGCCCCCGCAGTAGAACAAAAAAGGAAAGGGGAAAAATAATGGAATGGCAGGAATTTAAAATAAACAATGGTATAAGAGTTATATACAAACACATCCCTGAATTCCATTCTGTCTCTACAGGTATATGGATAAAGGCAGGCAGCAGGTTTGAAACAGAAAATATCTCTGGTATTTCACACTTCATAGAACATCTGCTTTTCAAGGGCACGAAGAAGAGAAATTATAAACAGATAAAGGAAGCAATAGAGGGTGTAGGGGGAACATTTAACGGATTCACATCAGAAGAGGCAACCTGTTACTGGATAAAGATTTTAGGAGAATATCTTGAGTTGAGTATTGATGTCCTTGCAGATATGATACAGAACCCTCTTTTGAAAAGGAAGGACATAGAGAAGGAGAGAAATGTTATCATAGAAGAAATCAATATGTATAAAGATATTCCTGCAAGGTATGTATTTGAACTATTTGATGAGACACTTTATAATGGCCATCCACTTGGACAGCCCATTGTAGGAACTGTTGAAAGTATAAAAAGAACTGAAAAGGAAGATATGCACCGTTACATTAAAAACTTTTATACTGCTGAAAATATCGTGGTAAGTATTGCCGGAAATATAAATGAGATGACTATGCGAAGGGCTGTTGAGAAATATCTATCCCCTGTCCCGAAAAAAGCCGACAATACCTTTGTCTTATGGAAAAGAGAACCGGCAGGGCCAAAGATAAAAGTACTTAACAAAAAAACAGAACAAACACATATAGTAATGGGTGGACTTGCTCCAGGCAGGGCTGACAGAAAAAGGTATCCGCTGGCAGTCCTCAATACTATACTTGCAGGGAATATGAGCAGCCGCCTCTTCAACAGGATAAGGGAAGAGATGGGGCTTGCCTATGCAATAAAAGGGATGACAAAACACTATCAGGATACAGGCGCATACCTCATTTATGCCGGTGTCTCCCCGGAAAACACAGAGAAGGCGGTCTCTGCAATCACCGATGAACTGAAGAAGATAAGAGATAATGGAGTAAAACAGAATGAGATGGAAAGGGCTAAAAAATTTATCATCTCACAGATTCTTATGGAACTGGAAGACAACTTAGAATATATGTTATGGATGGGAGAACAGAGATTGCTGAGGGAGAAAGTCATATCAATAAAGGAGACCGTAGAAGAAATAAAAAGGGTGAATTCAGGAAATGTGAAGGATATAGCAGGTGAGCTGTTCAAAGCGAAAAATATGTATCTTTCACTTATCGGACCATCTGTGGACAGAGAGAAATTAATGAAGGCAATTTCAAGGATATAATGGAGGAGATATGGAAAGAATTTTAAGGCAATGGGAGAAGTTCTGGGAAAGATACTACAATGTTTTCTTATCCCTTACAACAGTAAAAAAACTCGCACTGGCGGTATTTTTTGCGCTACTTACTGCTATTTCAGCACAGGTTTATATTCCGCTCCCATTTACACCTGTCCCTGTTACAGGACAGGTATTCACTGTTCTTCTATGCGGAATACTTTTAGGAAAAACAACAGGGGCATTGAGCCAGATATTCTATCTCGCTGGCGGGATGGTGGGTATAAACTGGTTCTATGGCGCATCTTATGGTATTTTAAGGCCAACAACAGGTTATATTGCTGGCTTTGCCCTTGCAGCATTTCTTGTGGGAGCTATTACAGAAAAAAAGAGGACAAAACTCCAGATGATTTACGGCATGCTTTCAGGGATAGGAATAATACATCTGTGTGGAATTGTATGGCTGGCTCCCTTTTTGAAGATGTCAATGTATAAGGCATTCATCATTGGTTCTCTACCCTTCATACCTTTTGATATAGTGAAGGCATACTTTGCAGGACTTATTGGAAGTTCTATATTAAAAAGTAGAGATGTACGGGAAATGTAAAATGAAATAAGTGGAGTGAAGAATGAAGAGATATAATGTGGCGGTCGTCGGGGCAGGTATGGTGGGTAAAAAGATGGTTGAGATACTCATTGAAAGAAATTTTCCTTACAGTGAATTAAAAATACTTGCCACAAGGGAAAGAGAAGAGGTTATCGCTGGTAAAAGTGTAAAAGTAGAAAAGACAGGGACTGATTCGTTCAACGGTATTGATATTGCATTCTTCGCCGGAACAGAAGGAGAAAAAGGTGCAAGCAAACTCTTCGGGTGGGAAGCGGTAAAAAAGGGTGCTGTCGTTATAGACAATGGCGGTGATTTCAGAATGGACAGCCGTGTGCCACTTGTAATTCCCGAGGTTAATCCGCAACATCTCAAACAGCACCAGGGTTTTATTGCCAATCCTAACTGTTCCACCATCATTATGCTTATGGCTGTATTTCCAATTCATAAGCAGTATAAGGTTAAACGGATTATTGCCTCCACATATCAGGCGGTCTCAGGAACAGGGAAAGATGCGGTTGATGAACTTGAAACACAGATACGTTCTTATGTGGATGGAGCAGAGATTAAAAATTCTGTATATCCCTATCAGATTGCCTTTAATGTTATCCCTGAAATAGGCGGGCTTTCAAAAGAGTTTTCGGGTTATTATACAGAAGAGGTAAAGATGATAAAGGAGACACACAAGATACTTGAAGACAGGGATATAAAAATATCTGCTACCTGCGTAAGAGTCCCTGTCTTTAACGCACATTCCGAAGCCGTCACTGTAGAATGCGAAAATGAGATAGACATAGAAGAGATAAGAAAACTGCTTGTATCTTCTCCAGGAGTTAAGGTCATTGATATGCCAGAAAAGTCAGGGTATCCTGTACCCATCAATGTCTCAGGAAAAGATGATGTATATGTCGGACGCCTCAGGAAAAATCCTGCTTTTGAAAATGCGCTGGATATGTGGGTGTCTGGAGATAATATAAGAAAGGGCGCTGCCTTAAATGCAGTCCAGATAGCAGAAGAGATGATAAAGATGGGACTGCTTTAATCAGAAATGGACAAGTGAGAAGACATCATAACCTTTAAGTTTTTCAATTCCTTTAAGGTCATCAAGTTCAACCAGAAATAGTATCTTTTTTACAATGCCACCACTTTTTTCTATAAGTTTACAGGATGCCAGTGCTGTTCCCCCTGTGGCAAGAAGGTCATCAACGAGAACAATATTATCACCTTTTTCTATTGCATCTTCATGTATCTCAAGTGTATCCGTCCCGTATTCCAGGTCATACTTTGCTTTTATTGTCTTGCCTGGTAATTTTCCGCTTTTCCTGACAGGAACAAATCCTGCCCCGAGGTTAAAAGCAAGTGCAGCACCAAAGATAAAACCTCTTGATTCAATAGCGACAACCTTATCTACATCAACAGGGGTATTCCTCTGAAATGCATCTATAACTTTTTTGAACGCTGCGGGCTCTTTAAGTACGGGCGTTATATCCCTGAAAAGAATACCTTTTTTAGGAAAATCAGGTATTGTCCTTATCAATGATTTTATCTCTGTCATCTCTCTTTTCCTCCTCTTTTTTCATTTTTCTCCACTCCCTTGCTAATTTCTGAAGACAGGTCTTTTTTACCTGGTGTATCCTCTGACGGCTCACATTAAGTTCCTTTGATATCTCTTTATAACTCAGAGGAACCTTTCCGTCAAGCCCGTAATACATCTCAAGTACTTTAAGCCACATCTCCACATTTGCCTTCTTCTCCTTTTCCCTTAACCTGTCAAATATACTTTTCAGAAGGTCTTTGTTTCTTAATATCTCCCAGACATTCAACTCTTCTCTTTTTGAAAAGTCCATTACATCAAATAGGTCTACCTGTTTCTCTCCGTCATAAAAATCAGATGATATTACTCTGACCTGTGATGTATATCTTTTCAATTTTTTTAATACCTCAACGGGCAGGTTCAAACTTTCTGCTATCTCCTTATCAGTTGGTATTTCTCCTTTCTTGAACATATATTCTCTCTTTACTTCTTCAACCTTATCTTTCAGTTCCTGATATCTTTCAGGTATCTTCAGAACCTCAAACTCACGGATAATAGCCCTTATAATAAATCGCTTTATCCAGAAATATGCATATGTACCGAACTTTACCTTTTTTTTTGCATCAAACTTGTCAACTGCCTTTAATAATCCCATATTCCCTTCTGCAATAAGGTCAGGAAGTATATCAGGGGTAAAGGCGTATTTTTTTGCGAGATAAACAACAAGTCCCTGATTTTCCTTTACAAATTGTTCCTTTGCTTCCATATCACCTTTCTTTATACGCTCTAAAAGTTTAATCTCATTATCCTGCTCTTTTGCCTTTACCATCGTTACCCCTGTATCTTTAAAACCTCTCTTATCCTTACAGCTGCCTTGCTGTAATTTTCAGGTTTTTTACCACTCCCCCTCGCAAATGTATCACTTCCTCCGCCCTGCCCTCCAATAATACCTGATATCTCTTTTACAATTTCCCTTGCAGGGAACTTTTTTGAACAGCCGGAACTTACCTTTACCACAAATAACATACCATCCCTGGAATAAGTCCCTACAAATACCACCCCTTCTTTTATCTCTTTCATAATCCTGTCAGCAACACTACTTATAAAATCACTGTTTCCGATATCAATCAGCCCTGATACGAAATATGCCTGTTTATTATCTATTATAAATCTTTCCTTTTTCCCTGTTAACTTTGCAGAAAACTCTGCAGCAAGTTTTTCCTCATACCTTTTTATAGTCCTTTCCTTCTCTGCTCTATCCTCAATAAGTTTTTCAATTACAGAATAAACCTTCCCTGCCTCTGTATTGAACTTCCTGCTTACATCATCCACTATCTTTTTATAGAAATTAAGGTGCTGTACTGCTTCCCCGTATGTCACTGCCTCTATCCTTTTCAAATTCTGCCCGATACTTGAAAACCCTGTGATTTTGAAGAGAACTATCTGCCCTGTCCTTTCTATATGTGTGCCTCCACATACCTCCCGGTGATAATCCCCTGTACTAATCACCCTTACCCTTTCTCCATACTTCTCCTGAAAGAGTGCTATCGCGCCCCTCTCCATTGCCTCATCAAGTGTCATCTCCTCAACATTTACAGGCGAATCTTCAAATATCCTGTCCTGAACGATTTTTTCCACTTCTTCAATATCCCCATCTGAAAGTTGCTTGAAACACACAAAATCAAACCGTAACCTTTTATCCCCGACAAAAGAACCCGCCTGTCTCACGTCCTTCCCTATTGCACTTCTGAGGGCATAATGTAACAGGTGTGTAGATGTATGATTTATTGAGACACGCTTCCTGAACTCTTTTGAAACAATCGCATCTACCTTTCTACCTATAAAATCATCAGGGCTACCTTTTATAATCTTCCCTGCGTGGTATATTATCCCTTTTTCGTCTATCTGTGTGTCACCTACCTGAAATTCAAGCCCATCACCCGTAATGACACCACTGTCTCCAACCTGTCCGCCCTTCTCAGGATAAAAAGGTGTCCTGTCAAGTACAAGGTAAAACACCTTTCTTTTTTCATCTGTATATACCGCACTCAAAATGCCGGTATCCTCTGTCTTTTTATAACCGGTAAATATCGTCTCCTTCAATGCTGGACTGCCTGCTACGAGTATTTTCTTAGCACCTATCTCTGAAGAACTCCTTGCCTTTTCTCTCTGCTCTTCAAGACACCTTCCAAACCCATCCCAGTCAACAGTAAGCCCTCGCTGGGAAGACATATCTTCAAGCAGGTCTTTAGGAATGCCGTATGTATCATACAGTTTAAAGGCAATATCTCCAGGGATTGTCTTCCCTTTCACCTTTTCCGTGATTATATAAAAGTTTTTACTGGCAGAATTAATAAGATAGTAATACTTTTCCTCTTCCTCATGTATGACCCTTTTTATCAATTCAGAATTTTTTTTAAGAGAAGGATATATATCACCCATAATGTTTATCACAACACCGCTTAAATGATGCAAAAATGGCTCTTTTATATCAAGGTCTGCACCTGTTATCTCTGCCCGTCTGATAATTCTGCGCAGGACATAGCCCCTGCCTTCATTTGAAGGAAGTACATTTTCATCTATAAGAAAGACGGCTGCTCTGATGTGGTCAGATGTTATCCTGAATGATGGTTTTTTCTCTTCGCTGTCATAACTATAACCTGATATTCTTTCAATCTCTTTTACAATGGGTAAAAACAGGTCTGTTTCATAGTTTGAATTGGTCTTCTGCATAATACGGGTAATCCTTTCAAGTCCCATACCTGTATCAACGCCCCTCCTTTTCAAAGGGGCAAGAGAGCCGTCCTTCTGTTTATCATATTGCGGGAAAACAAGATTCCAGAACTCCAAAAACCTGCCGCATTCACAACCAGGTTTACAATTACTTCCACATCCTTTTTCTATTCCAAAATCAACGTATAATTCAGTACAGGGACCGCAGGGTCCTGTATCTCCTGCTGGGCCCCAGAAATTATCCTTCTCCGAAAGGGGTATAATCCTTTCTTCAGGTAAAAATCTTTTCCAAATCTCTTTTGTTTCATCATCCTTTTCATAATAGGAGACCCATATAAGTTCTTCCGGGATTTTCAGGCGTTCAATAACAAATTCCCATGCCCATTCTATTGCCTCTTTTTTGAAGTAATCTCCAAACGAAAAATTTCCGAGCATCTCAAAAAATGTATGGTGTCTTCCTGTGATACCTATCTTATCAATATCGCTATCCTTCCCACCTGCACGCATACACTTCTGACAGGTGGTTGCCCTTGTATAAGGAAGCGGTGTATCGGTTGCCCAGAACTTTTTGAACTGTACCATTCCTGCACTTGTAAAAAGAAGTGTGGGGTCATCAAAAGGAATGAGTCCGATACCAGGGACTACGCTGTGTCCCTTTTCCCTGAAAAAATCAAGGTATAAACTCCTTATCTCTGAACTTTTCACACATCATCTCCTTAAGATATTCAGGGGCTCCCCCTGAAACCCCTTCTGAATATCTCTGGCCTTTTCTTCTTGCTTTTCTAAAAGAACTGACCACTTTCATCATCCGCCTTTGGCGGATGCTGCAAGTATTCCCGTGCTACCCTGTTTACCACAGGATACGAAAAACCCCTTGACTTCAAAGAAAAAATAATGGAGGAGATGCCTTTCTTCTTTCTGTTTTTACGGACAAACTCCTCCGCTTTCCTGTACTCAACATCAAAATCAAAATTATCTTTTATCTCTTCTATTATGTCTTCTTTTATCTTTCTCTTTTCAAGGGCAGAGATGATATACCAGAAACCTTTGGTTCTTTTCAGATTTCTATCCACCAGGTATTCAGCCAGCGCCCTGTCATCTAAATAGTGCTGCTTCTTACACTCTTCAATAACTTCATCAATCTCCTCTTCTTCTGCATCACCACCTATCTTTTCTCTTAATTCTGCCTCTGAATAACCCTTTTTACTGAGTAGTTTTAATGCCTTCTGATAAAGTTTTTTATTTTTCACCCTTTAATATCACAAATATATTCTGTTTTCCTCTGTTTATAAGAACACGGACATTCTTATCTCTCGGGATATTCTTTACAACATTTCTGTATTCAGAGAGATTCTTTATCTTCTTTCCATCTATCTCCTTAATGATAACACCCTGAGCAATCCCTGCCTCTTCAGCAGGAGAGCCCTCTTCCACAGACAACACAACAACACCTTCTGTATCCATAAGGCCGAGTTGTTCCTTTATTTCAGGTGTTATGAAAGAGACCCTCATTCCTCTCCATTTCTCCTTTTCCTCCACCTTTGCTATCTCTTCATCAGATGGCATCTCTCCTGTCACAAGTGGAAGTGAGACCTCTTTCTGATTTCTCCATACAACAACTGTTACCTTTTTACCGACAGGGGTACTGGCAACGGTCATCTGTAAATCCTGCATATCCTTAATATCTTTCCCATCAAATTTCAAAATTATGTCCCCCTCCTGAATACCTGCTTTCTCTGCGGGGCTTCCCTGCATTACGCTTGAAACGAGTGCGCCTTTTACCTCTTTTAATCCAAAAGATGTTGCGAGTTCCTCATCCATCGGCTGCATATATACACCTAAATATCCTCTTACGACCTTCCCTTTTTCTTTTAACTGTGAGAATACCTGTTTTGCTATGTTAATCGGGATAGCAAAACCAAGCCCTTCCGCAACCGCAGGGGAGACAATAAATGTATTCACACCTATAACCTCTCCATTGATGTTGATGAGTGGTCCCCCTGAATTACCTGGATTTATTGCAGCATCTGTCTGTATAAAGTCCTCATACTGTGTAATTCCAAAACCAGACCTTCCCTTTGCACTCACAATACCCACTGTTACTGTTGCAGTAAGTCCCATAGGATTCCCTATCGCCATTACCCATTCACCCGGTTCAATCTTATCTGAATCACCAAGCCGCACGATTGGAAGCGGTCTTCTTGTCTGTATCTTTATCAGAGCAAGGTCTGTTTTGGGGTCTGTCCCTACAACCTTTGCCTCATAGTTATGGTTATCATCCAGCAATTTAACAATTATCTTATCCACTCCCTGTATAACATGGTTATTGGTAAGAATGTATCCGTCCTCATCAACTATAAAACCAGAACCAAGCCCCTGCTGTTTTCTCTCAAATGTCTTCGGGCTCTGTTCTCTCCTGCGTGGAGTAGAAAAAAAGTCATCAAATGGAGAATTAAAAAATCTTTCAAACTCCTGGAAAGGGTCCCAGTAACGATAAGTAACTGTCTTTTCTGTTGTTATCTGGACCACCGCTGGTTTTACAAGTTTCGCTATACGGACAAATGAATTTTGCAGTGTGAGAAGCTGCCCATCTTCCCCTGCAAGCATATATGGGGTTGAAGATGCAGAATGCTTTCTGAAAAATATCCTGTCCTGCAGATTGAACGCATAAGAAATAAAACCTGCCAGAATAACACCTGCACAAACACCTGCCACTACAATTTTTATTCTTTTCATCATATCCTCCTTTTTTTGGATTTACATTATATTAGATGCAAAAAAAGGAGAAAAGTTTTAGTGTCTTTTTATCTTTACCCATCTCTTTCTTTTTATGGACTCTTCAACCGCTACGAGAACCTCCTGACACCTCAATCCATCATAAAAGTCAGGGCTTGGATTTTTACCCTTCGCAACAGATGTGAGAAGGTCTGCCACCATATTAACAAACGACTCCCCGTATCCGATAATATGTCCTGCAGGCCACCAGTTCGCTGCATATGGATGAGATTGGTCAGTTGTAATAATAGTTTTAAATCCCTGGGCATACTCCGGTTCTTCCGTACTGTAAAACTCAAGTTCATTCAACCTTTCAAGATTAAATACGATGCTTCCCTTGCTTCCATTTATCTCAAACCTCTGCCCGTTCTTTCTGCCTGCTGCAAATCTCGTCGCTTCAAAAGAACCCAGCGCCCCATTCTCAAACCTTGCAAGAAATAATGTCGCATCGTCAACTGTAACCTTTCCCTTTTTCTCTGTCTTTTCCTTATCCTTGAGGCCTGTTTCAAGTGTTCCTGTTTCTTTCAGCAAAGGCCTTTCCTTTATAAATGTCTCGCTCATACCAATAACCTCTTCAAACTCACCTACCAGATACCTCGCCATATCTATCAGATGTGCATTAAGGTCTCCATGTGCACCACTCCCGGCAACCCTTTTCTCAAGCCGCCATACAAGAGGGAAATCAGGGTCCAATATCCAGTCCTGCAGATAGACAGCCCTTATGTGAT
>Ga0209409_1001018_pt1 | contig 25825 bp, 24 predicted proteins | sample AD_JPNMR1_MetaG_FD_184424 | JGI IMG/M metagenome (GOLD analysis project Ga0209409, IMG submission 184424) | Active sludge microbial communities of municipal wastewater-treating anaerobic digesters from Japan - AD_JPNMR1_MetaG (SPAdes) (version 2) | ecosystem: Engineered > Bioreactor > Anaerobic...
GCCAGAATTTAAAGTACCCGAATCTGAGAAAAAGAACAATACAATATGGATTGTGAAGTTACTGGTTTTGGCTGGCATGGCAAAAACAAATGGTGAAGCACGCAGGCTTATTGAAGGTGGTGGTGTGTATATTGATGGCAACAAGGTAGAAAACCCTGATGCCGAGATTCCCTGCAGTGCATCTTTTATTATTAAAGTTGGAAAACGCCGTTTTGCCAGAATACTTCCGTAACTTTTTTCCCGTTTCTACACTAATTTTTTCAGTAACTTATATCTACTAACTATGTCAGAATATAGTGATAATGAACTTATAGATAGGGTAATTGCAGGAGACACTGATGCATTTGCTGATATCATTACACGATACCAGAATAAGATTTTCAGGTATGTGTATACACGTGTGTATGATTATGATGAGGCATGTGATATGACCCAGGATATATTCCTCATTACCATGGAATCGTTAAAAACATTCCGAAAAGAATCTCAATTTTCTACATGGCTTTTTAGCATCGCTGTTAATTACTGTAAAAATCACAGAAGAAAGAACAGACATAAAGTATATTCAATACACTCTGCCCAGGATGAAACAGAAATACAGATTCCCGATATTCGCCAGAACCAGGAAGAACTTGTCATAACCAATGAGTCATTACAGATCATGCTTGAGGAAATCCATAAATTGCCGGATGATTACAGGGACATTCTTGTTTTACGAGATATAGAAGGTGAATCGTATTCAGCTATAGCACAAGCGTTACATTTAAGTTTGGCCAATGTTAAAGTACGCATACACCGAGGGCGCGAGATGTTAAAAACTCGTTTGCAGCAAAGGGGGCTTCTATGAATCATATACCTGTTCATAAGCTTTCTGAATATATCGACGGCATTCTTGATGCCCAGGATAACGATGCTATTACATCACATGTATCAGAATGTCCTGAATGCAGGCAAAACCTCCTTCAACTTCAGAAGATGATTGCTCTACTATCCTCCCTGAAAACAATATCTATACCTGCAACATTTGCAACTGATACTCTGGCACGGGCTAAAAAACAGTATTATCATAAACGGAATTACCGTTCACTGCGTGGTTCAGTTTTTCTAGCCGCTATGATGCTTATTGCTATAATAACCATGCTGCCCGACTCAATCAAACATGATCAATTTAAAAATCACATTACACAGAATACTCAAAACAATCAAAGGTTAGATTGTATCATTCCAACCAATATGGACCTGAACACCGCAATGATGGTTATACAGCAGCATAATGCCCGTGTACTTGATTTTTCAAACTCGTATGTCATTGTGGAATCTGATGTGAGCAGTTTTTCATCTATCCGGCAAATCATAAACAATTATGAGAGCTATCGCCCCAATCCGTTATCAAATGTGGGAATTACCTATATGCAACAACAGGAAAAAACTTACCCGGAATTAACACATGCCAACAAAAAGAAGTATATTTTTCGTTTGCAGCTTCGCTAAAAATATATTTTCTACTTTTTGGTTTGTAATGTCTTAATAGCCTTTACAAAGTCATCATAAAAATCAGTTAAAAGATCGCCTTTGCGTAATTGTCTGAATTGTGGGGTTTTGCCCTGATGTATTTCTTTTAAATACTGGCGCATGACATACACAGGACCTGCAATTCTATGGGTAAGATACACACCATAAACAAAAAGCAACACTGCCTGAAATATTGTTATCCCAATCGCACAATATAAAAGAATAAGATTATTGTTTTTAATTGATTGTAGTATGCCTAAATTTTCTCTGAATGTTTTTTCACCAGCCACTACTATCTGATTTTCCTTATCCATAAGGGCGGGTGTTGTCATAAACATTTCTATGAGGTTTTCCTGATTAGCTGAAATCTTGCTAATATAATTGCTGTTCTGATACACAAAAAATAATAGAATGAGCGAAAAACAGGTCAACAGTATAATTGGTATAACCAGTATTTTTGTTGCGATAGTAACCTGGATGGACCTGTCGATGAGGTAATGTTTGCGTTGCTTCAACATAACTTATTCCTCTACATTAATTATTTTTTATATACCCGTGTAAAAATCATATGTAGCATCTTAATTATTTTTCTGTAATTATATAGTATAAATTATATTACGTCAACTACGTTTTTAGTTTTACTAATAAAACTTGACAATCAGGTAAATAAAATGCTATTATTAGCAACGAAGGTACTATTTTGTTCTAACAACATCGGTAAGAGCAAGTTTAAAGCAGTACGTATCCCATGCCAAACTTTTAATTGGGAGGAATATCTCAATGATTACCTTGAGTTTAATTGGTTCATTATTGTCATCATTTATGCTGTTATTTACTATATTTTATGGACTATATAAAAACTATCATGATAGAATATTACGGTATTACTCATACTTTGGATTGTGTGCATTTGGCATACTTTTTACCATGTTTTTAACGTATGCATTCCCCAATGAACTTGATCTAACATTAGTAAATAAAATTACTCAGGCATCAACGGTATTAACTTTTTCAGCTTTATTTGTTCTATCCTTAATATTCCCAAAAACCGAAAAACAGGTCCCATTTCTGGTTATTACTATTATTCTTGTTCCTGCATACATCATTGCCTACATAGCAGTTTTTACTGATATGAATATTACTGCAGCATATTTTAAAGACGGAAAATTAGTTCGTGAATTCAGATTTTTTTATACTGTATATTTATCAGTAGCGTTTGGATATGTTCTTTTAGGTGTTATTAATTTTATCCGTAAATATATAACCACAAAAGTTGAACTGTATCGCAAGCAGATGCGCTTTGTGTTTATTGGTACTGGTATAGCAATGACGTTTGCTGCTGTTTTTTCCATCATTATGCCACGATTCTTTGGTTATGTTGATCTCTATGTTTTAGGACCATCACTGGCAACATTTATTGGAGTATCATCACTTTTCTATGCAGTTATTTCATACCAGATGATGGATATCAGGACCGCTATTCATAAAACAACCATGTATACAGTCATTTCCACAGCCATATTTTTACCCATGTTTGCACTGGTTTATATTTATGATATTAATATACTGGGATTAAAAACCATACCTCTCTATATTATAGCATTTATCATAGTCGTCATGTTTATGGTTCTTTCAAAATATATTCAACCTATAATAGATAAAGCTTTTAAACGCAAGCATTATGAACTGCAGGAATATCTGGATACATTTGTCAAAGAAATAAGTACAATACGGGACATTGATGAACTTATAAAAAAAACAGTTTCTACTATACACAATACATTTTATCTAAAATCAACATATTTCCTTCTGTACAATAATGAAGTCCGGAGCTATCAGCTTGAATATTCAATGGGAGAAGCACCTGTTTCACCTTCTATAAACCGCTTATCACCTATAGTACGCTGGTTCAACAGAAACCAGAGGATAGTAACTCTGGATAACGTTTACATAGATGAAACTTCATTTATTGATGTACGGGATGAATTTATTCAATATTTTACAACCAATAATATTATAATCATGATTCCTATTTATCATCGTCGTGTTTTGACTGGTATTCTATGCTTGGGTGAAAAGGATACACTGGCAGCATATAAACCTGATGAGATTGAACTATTATCTTTCTTATCCAATGAAACCAATATTAACCTTTCTCACGCAATAACATATCAGGAAGCAAAAAAAGAACAGATGTTGCAGCGCACAATTACCATTTCAAGCGAACTTTTAGCAAAAGCTGTTCCCAGAGCATTGCCAAATATTGCAGGCATAAAATATGGTGCTTTTTATATTCCACGGCAGGGTGGAGGTATTGATTACTTTGATTTCATTCGCCCGGGTTTACAGGGAATAGGTACTATCGCCACCGACATTGCCGGCATTGGTATGCAGAGTGCATTATATTCTGTTATCATGAGGTCTGCTTTCCACACCAGCCTCAGTGATGCTCATTCATCATATAGTGTCATACAAAAGCTTAACCGCGTTATTCATAACTATTCTCAGGGTAAAGGTATATTAATTACAGCCTATTACTATTATATTGATGTTCGCAATATGAGGCTTATTTACACAAATGCTGGATTTCCACCAATGGAATTATACCGTGTAGAAAAAAGCGACTTTTCATCACTGGATACTGAAGGGATCCCACTGGGATATGATCCAACCTTCAATTATGGCATGGGCCGAACCAACATACTCAGGGGAGATATTGGCATTCTGTATTCCAAAGCATTGATTACATCTAAGAATTCTCGTGGTGAACAATTTACATTAGATCATGTACGAAATATAATAAAAGAAAATCGTATGAAAATGCCTTCCGACATCGCAACCATAATACAGGATGAGTTCAAGGCATTTATGGGGATAAGTTCTCCTGAATCGGATATTGTGGTAATTATTTTTAAGTCATATTAAATGTTACTGTAACGACTCAACAAGTATCCGCAACCCCTCTTCTACTGAATAGCCAGGTGTAAATCCCAGTTCTTTGATTATTTTTGAGGGATCAGTCACTGATTCTTTAATATCCCCCGGTCGCGCATCGGTATAATTAACCGTAATTTCTTTCTGATATATTTTTTGTAGTATTGATATCAGCATATTCAAATCTGTAGCCTTGCCATATCCAACATTATAATAATGAAAACCTGAATGTATTTTTTCCAGTGCCAGCATATTTGCCTGCACAACATCCTTTACAAAAATAAAATCCCTGTATTGTTTCCCATCCCCAAATACTGTGATATCTTTACCCTGGGCAATTCTGGTTGTAAAAATTGAAATAACGCCAGAATACGGGGATGATGGATCCTGACGGGGTCCAAATACATTAAAATAGCGCAATGACACCGTTGTAAGGTTATATAACTCATTGTATAAGCGAAGATAAACCTCTGAAATATATTTGTCAGCACCATAGGGTGATTTTGGTAAAACTGGTGAATCTTCACGCTTTGGTATTTCAGGATGATCCCCAAAGATAGCCGCTGAACAGGCAAATATCACTTTTGTTACTCCATTATTCCTGCTTGCTTCAAGCACATTCAATGTCCCTTTTGCATTTGATTCAAATGTTGCGGGGGGATTTTCAATGGATTTTTGTACCGAGGCAACCGCAGCTTCATGGAATATCGCATTACAACCTTTTACGGCTTTAGAAACTGCTTTATAATCAGCCACATCACCTTTTACTATCTTCAAGCTTGAACCTGGGAAGTTTTTTACAAATGAAAGGTTTTCTTTTTTACCAGTCGAAAAATTATCAAAGACTATCACTTCATACCCTTTTTTAACACATTCTTCTGCAATGTGTGAGCCAATAAACCCAGCACCACCGGTAATACAGATTTTCATTATAATTTCCCCTTAAAAATCTATTTTAACTATAACTCTTTTTGCACTTTATTTGTCCAAACTGCAACAAAAAAAGTGCTAAAAGAAAAATCATATTACTTTATTTTCATGGGAACATCCTTAAAACTTGTTTTTAGAAGTTCCCTTACATAGTATAGATTGTATCGAATCTTGTTGGAAAACTGTAACGTAACTACACTATTCAGTTATTATCAATACCACAATAAATAACTAAATTACAGTATCAAAACCTCAATACAATATCAAGCATATTTATTACATTGCTGCGTTTTAAAAAGTCATTTCGATAAAAAGTTCACAACGTCCATATTAGTAATTTTGACACACAACATTGCAGAATTGTATCAATATGATTGCATTTTATCAGCAAATATGTGCAAGATATTGCCTATGAACAATTTTGGGGAACCCCACATAAAGAGCATTTGCCCAGTTACTATCGCCCAAATAGCAAATTTTTATTGATTTTATACAAAATACCATTATATTGGTTATTGGAATTAACTTTATTATTCTTAATATCTATACAAGCTTCATTTACAAAGGATACTACTGGTCTAAATCGTAAAAATCTAACCAGGCTATTTTTCAGGATAATTATGAAAACAGAATATGAGTATTTGGATGGTAAACCGCGTGAAGAATGTGGTATTTTTGGCATTTATAATCACCCAAAAGCAGCAAATCTTACCTATTTAGGCCTTTACAACCTGCAACATCGAGGGCAGGAATCAAGCGGCATTGCTTCATCCGATGGATACCATATCTATCGTTACGCAGGAATGGGAAAAGTTGTCGATGTATTTACCGAAGAGCATATCAATAACCTCAAAGGAAACATAGCCATAGGCCACAACCGCTATTCAACTACCGGCTCATCATTTTTACGCAATGCACAACCTTTGCGAGCACACTCAGTACTGGGCCCCATAGTGCTGGCACATAATGGCAACCTGGTAAACTACGCAATGCTAAGGCGTGCCCTTGAAAAAGAAGGAGCCATTTTTCAAACATCCATTGATAGTGAAGTTATAGTGCATTTAATGGCGCGCTCAGGTCTTACTACATTTCTTGATGCACTCATTTATGCGCTCAAAGCAATAAAAGGCGCCTATTCACTGCTTGTCATGAATTACAACACAATGTATGCAATCCGTGATCCATACGGGTTTAGACCGCTGGTGCTGGGTAAATTGGGTGATTCAATTGTCATAGCGTCTGAAACCTGTGCTTTTGATATCATTGATGCAGAATATATTCGGGAGATAGAACCCGGGGAAATGCTTGAAATATCACCTACCGGCATAAAGTCATACTTCCCATTTGCAAGTGTTAAAAATTCTCTGTGTGTGTTTGAATATATCTATTTTTCACGACCCGATAGCATCATCTTTGGCCAATCGGTACATGAGATGCGTCTTAGAATGGGGGCTATGCTTGCAAAGCAAGCACCTGTTGATGCTGATATCGTTGTTCCCATTCCTGATTCATCGGTGTGTGCAGCGTTAGGGTATGCTCGTGCAAGCGGTATACCCTATGAAATGGGCATGATACGCAGCCATTACATTGGCCGTACTTTTATTGAACCCGAACAGCGCATTCGCGACTTTGGCGCTAAAATAAAATTTAACATTGTCCGTTCAGCAGTTGAGGGAAAACGCATCGTTGTTGTTGACGATTCAATTATGCGTGGAACCACCATGCGAAAGATTATCAAGATGTTCAGAAAAGGCGGCGCAAAGGAAATCCATGTTCGTATCTCAGCACCACCAACACGTTTCCCCTGTTTTTACGGCATAGACATACCCACACGTTCAGAACTTATTGCATCATCGCATACCATTGAGGAAATTCAAAAATACCTGCGTGTGGACTCACTTGCGTACATGACGGTTGAAAGCATGTTGAAAGCCTTAGACGTGCATCACGGAAAATTTTGCACAGCGTGCTTTGATGGCAATTATCCTGTTGAATTTCAAGAAGCTGATGATTACCAGAAATGCCTTTTTGATGACACGGTTGCATGTGGGGAGTATTATTAAAAACGCTTGACATAATTGTTACAAATTTTTCTTTGTTACGTATACAGGTGACTAGCTCAATTGGTAGAGCAGCGGTCTCCAAAACCGCAGGTTGGGGGTTCGAGCCCCTCGTCACCTGCATTTTTATTCTATGAACCCTCATATCACCACCATCCACTTTGATGCAACTACCTTCAGTATTGATGACAGGCTTGTGCACCTGTTGCAGGCAAAAACTCATTACAATGAACTATCTCCCAATAAAATACATGATACTTTTTTAAACCACACATTTTTTCATGGTGGCGATAATTCCGATACCAGTCAAGTGCAGCAAACAAACCTTTCAAAAGGCCTGTTGCATATGCTATCACAGACCAGACAGAAAGCGCAACCAGAAGTTTTCTATTGTAAAGTTGAAACTCATCACTATAATCCTTTGCAAACATGCATTGTTGATGAATATCCAATGTATCCGTTTATGCTTACACTGGGGCAACAATTTGAACACTGGTGCCACGAACATGCACTGGTGAGTGAGCAGTATTACGCACATCTTGCTGGCATGTGGATGCTGCAGCACTGTGTGGAGAGCCTTGCACAAATTCTTGCTATGGACAGGTATTGTACCGTATATCCTGGATCATCTAAAGACGTTCCGTTACAGGTAAACAGACAATTGTATATGGTATTTAGCAAAGAAGCCCGTAGCAGTGGAATCACGCTTAATGAGCAGTATATGTTCTGGCCACTTCATACCATTGCTGGTATCATACTACCACACACGGGGGAAAACACCTGCCAGAGCTGCACGTTACTACACTGCCAGTTCAGAAATATCTTGACATAATAGGTCATTTAACAACTGATAACAACCATTAAATCTATACCATAAACATTGAACCATGATATTAACACATCCTGCATACTGTAACCGCCCCACACGGGCTGAAATTTCAATACCTAATCTACTCAACAATTTTTCAATTGTGCGGGCACTGGTTGCGCCACATGTCAAAATTATGGCAATGGTAAAAGCAAACGCATATGGACATGGCATTGTGCGCGTTTCACAGGAACTGATAAAAGCAGGTGTTGATTATTTAGGTGTTGCCTACTTAGAAGAAGCGTTGTTTTTACGCCAGCACGGCATATCAACACCAATACTGGTGTGCGGTGCCATTAACACTGAACAAATCCCCGAATTTATTTTAAATGATGTTGCCATTACTAGCTCTTCACTGGATAAATCAAAGGCAATTCACAATGCAGCAAAAGCACTGGGCAAAAAAGCAAAGGTGCACCTAAAGATAGACACGGGTATGGAACGCATAGGTGTACACTGGTACAATGCAGAAAATTTTATTAATGAAACCATGTCACTTGATGGCATTGAAGTCACTGGCATTTTTTCACATCTTGCAAAAGCTGAATCTGATGCGGATTTTACAAAACAACAGATACAACGGTTTGCTACCATAATTGAGTATATGCACAAACATTCTATATGTCCACCGTATGTACACCTAGCTAATTCAGCAGCAATCATTAATCATCCTGAGTCACATTTCACCATGGTACGCCCTGGCATTATGCTGTATGGCTATAATCCCAATGGATATAATCCCGATATTACATTTAACGGCAAAAAGTTACTGCCGGTAATGACACTGAAAACAAAAGTTTCTTACTTTAAAGTGGTACCTGCACACACTGGAATTAGCTACAACCATTTATATACCACGTCAAAACAAACACGTATAGTAACGCTGCCTGTTGGTTACGGTGATGGCTACAGTCGTCTGCTTTCCAATAAAGGTGAAGTTATTATTCGAGGAAAAACATATCCTGTGGTTGGAGCTGTATGTATGGACCAGATTATGGTGGATATTGGACCTGATGGTACTGCCTACAATGGTGATGATGTGCTACTGTTTGGCCAGATGGATGGTTACAGTATTCCCCTTGAATCACTATGTCAAAAAATTGGCACCATAACCTATGAAATTTTAACAAACATTAGCCCCCGTGTACCACGTATATATATTGAATAACTTATTTTACTAATAGTACTTTAATGAAGGGATTTATTAATTTTTTATTATAATAATTCTTAAGCGTTACCAGCAAAGATGTTGTGATTTTTTGCTTATTTGTTCCAATTATGACTCCGTTTTTACTCATTACATCTTCAGCAAGATACATCCCTTCTTTCAGTTCAGGTATTGCTACTGTTGTTAACTCATATTTTTTCTTAATCTCCTTGCTTTTGGCAACATTTTCAATAAAGTTTAATAGCAATTTCTCATCGTACCAGCCTCTTCTTTTCTGCAGTTCCTTAATGGCATGCTCATCATTGTTCACAGAATTAATAAGAATATCAAAGTCAATTGCAATCTTTAATATCCGTGCACCTTCAGGAATCTGTTCACCAGCTATTGAATCTTCAGGATAACCCGAACCATCATAGTATTTGTCCTGATATTTAATAATCTGTGCAATTTCTTCTAACCGAGGAATCTTTTTAAGCATATCACATGCTATAATTGGATGGTTTTTATACATTGCTATTTCATCGTCCCCTAATTGCAATCCCCTGAAAGCCTTTTTTAAAATATCATCTGGTATTGTTACACACCCAATCTGTGACAACATGGTTGATATATCCAGTTGCCACCCTTTCTGAATTGCAAGATTATGTGTAATAATTTTTACAATAGCTTTTAGCCTTCGAGACCGTTCAAACGCTATTGGTTTAGACAAAGCTAAAAGATCAGTCAGAACTTTAATACTGCCAGCTAATGTTTTACCCAGTAACTCCTTTTCAGCTGTGATTAATTCGTATTGCCTGACACAATCAGCAATAGCTTTTTTTAAATCATCAGGTTCACATGGTTTTGTTAAAAATCTGAAAATGTTCCCTTTATTAATGACATCAATAACTGCCTGCAAATCAGCCTGCCCTGAAAGCATGACCCTCACACTGTCGGGCGATAGTTCTTTAACCTTTTCCAGAAACACAACACCGTCCATAACAGGCATACGGTAATCAGAAATTATTACTGAAAATTCATTTCCTTGCTGTATATGATCCAATGCTTCGGATGCCGAAGAAAAAGTGGTTACCTCATATTCATCCCTCAATTGTCGCTTGTAGCCCTCAAGTACATTTACATCATCATCAACAAGCAGTATTGTTTGCTTCATATAATTGTTCCCCCCAAAAATATATTGATCACTGCAACAATTCCTCTAATACTTTCAGCAATTCTTCTGGTTCACAGGGTTTTGACAGATATGCGTGTGTGATACTTCTTGATTTTGCAAAAACATCTTCATCAACCTGGCCTGAAAGCAAAACACGTTTTGCCTGGGGATTATGCTGGGCTGCTGCTTTTAAAAGTTCAATACCATTCACCTGAGGCATTTTATAATCAACCACCACACAATCATATTTGTGTTCTTGAATAAATGCTAAAGCCTCAGTTGCTGATGAAATAAAATGCATATCCCATTCATTTTTTTTCTTATGTAAAATCCTTTTTAATGAATTAAGTAAATTTATATCATCATCCACAAACAGTATTATTTTCATAATTCCTCCATTTAAAAGAATCAACTACAATTCAAGAGATAGATCCCGTAATGGTAAATATACATAGAATGTTGTCCCTTTGCCATATTCTGATTCTACACGTATCATCCCTTTGTGTTTATCATAGATTATTGAATGAGCTATCGCTAAACCCTGCCCACTACCTTTTCCAACTTCTTTTGTTGTAAAAAATGGATCAAATATTTTTGATTTAATCTCTTCTGATATTCCAATACCATTATCTTTTATGGCAACAATTGCATAATCAGTATTCATATCAGTTGATATTTCAATATTACCTTTTTCAATTAGCTTTTTATCTATAGCTTCCTGAATTGCATCACGTGCATTAATAATCATATTTAAAAATACCTGATTAAGCTGATTTGGGAAGCACGGTATCATTATATCAATATGCTTGAAATCAGTTGTTAAATCAGAAATATATTTCCATTCATTACGCGTTATGGTTATAACATCTTCAAGGGTCTTATTAAGATTTATAATAACTTTTTTTTGTATGTCAGGATGAGCAAAATTTTTTAAAGATTTGACAATACTCACAATTTTGCTGATTCCTTCAATGCTCTGTTCAACAGCCTTAGGCAACTCTTCTTTGCAGTATGTATAATCAATCTTTTCTTTTATAGTATTAATTTCATTCAATAATTTTTGCAATCGTTGAGGAAGTTGTTTTGCTGCAAATAATACTGAAGTTAGTTCATCGCATGTGTTCAATAATGCTTCAAGGTCTAAAACTACATCTTTAATAAAATGCAGGTTATCATTGACATACTGTGCAGGTGTATTGATTTCATGTGCAATACCCGCAGCTAACTGGCCAATTGATTGCAGTTTTTGTGCCTGCACCATTTCCGATTCGCTGATTCTTTTATCAGTTATATCTCTGCCAAAGATTAAATACCCCAGCAGGATACCATCTTCATCCATTATTGGATTGATTGTTATACCCAGAAGGCGTTTTTGACCAAATAGCGAATCATACCGTACATCAGGAAGCGTGATTGGACGCTTTTCAACTATTGACGCAGTGATACCCATATATATCTTATTCCATTCCCAGGGAATGTTAAAACCAATAATATTTTTTCCAACTGCATCACTACTGTTTATACCAAATATTTTTTCAGCAGTCCTGTTCCAGTGCGTAATAATATCATTTCGAGAAACACCAATTAATATTGAATCAATTGCTGAAAGCAGATGTTTTACCTGTCCATGGGAAATGGTTAGTTCTTCCTGTGCTTTTTTTAATGGTGTAACATCATCCAGAGTTACTAAATAGCTGTTTGTATCATCTAACGTTATTGCAGCAAAATTCATCCTGAGATATCGCTCTTCTTCACCATACTGTAATTTGCATTCATAGTTTTCAATACTCTCCCATTTAGATTGTATCAGCTCATAAATATTACTTTCTTTAACATTCAATACATCAGGCAAATATTTTCCAATTAAATGTGTATACTCACTTAAGCGTAACAACTCCAGCGCTTTTCTGTTTGTGTCAATTATCTTAAGTGTACTGGCATCTAATGTTAATAAGCCCAGCGGAACATAATCAAGCAGGTAACGGTATTTGCGTTCACTCTTTTTTAATTCTTTATATATTGCTACCTCCTGGCTTATATCAACAAATAATGTAAGAATGTATTTTTTATTTTTTTCTTCAAACCAGGTTTTAATAATCCTGAAACTCAATTGAGTATTGCCCTGAACTGTAATGGTGGTACTATATTGATTGGCTTTTTTGCTCTCCAATAATTCAGTATTATCTAACAAGATAAGTCTTTTTATTTCCTGTGGGATTTCTTGTATTGAGGATATATTGATATTATGAAAGCTTTTTATATGTGTATTACATACAGTATGTGTAAAGTATTCATTAGTTACTATGACAATTCCATCTTCATCAATTATTATTAAGCCAGTATTTACAAGGTTCAGTATTTGTTGTATTGTTTCATATGAAATATGATTGTTATTCTCCACAATACAAACCTTATTATGGAATGACTTCTTTATTATTTGTAATACTATAGCAAAAGGGTTAAGTCAATATTTTTTCTTTGATTGCAGGATTGAATTTGCTAAATAATTTTAAAAACACTTCCAGCAACCAGGGATCATATTTACTGCTTTCTTTTTCCATTATCTTACATGCATCATCTTTGCTGTAAGATTGTCTATATGGCCTGTTGATTGGTAACTATCTCATTAATCTTAATTTTTTATTGACATAATCCTTAATCTATACATTATCTTCATTTACTATTATGGAGGGCTTTTAATGATTAAAGACGCAATGTATTATGATTCGTATAAAGAAGACCGTGATCTGATTTTAGAATATAACCAGACTTCACTTGCTGACGTTAATTTGGTCAACATTATTGGTATTGGCATTGATAACTGCACTCGCCAGCAGGCTGTGGTTAAAGTGTTACGGATGGTAGAAGAGGGTGGCGTGCACCATGTTATGGCGCTTAACCCTTATAAACTCCATCGTCTTACGACCAACAATGACCTCAACCTCATTGCATCTAAAGCTGATTTAAAACTGGCCGTTGGTGCAGGCCTTCCATGGGCTGCAAAATTTTTGGGCAGACCATTAAAGGAACGAATTCATTTCATGAGTTTTCTCATGGATCTAATCCGCATAGCCGAAATAAAAGAGCTTACCATATTTATGGTAGGAGCAAAACCGGAGATCATTGAACAGGCGTATGCCAATATAAAAAAATCATTTCCCAAAATCCGCATAGTAGGCCGACATGGAGGCTACTTTAATAAAGAAAGAGCTGCAAATGTCATTGAAGCAATGCGCAAATCCGAAGCACAAATAATACTTATTGGGCTTGGTTTCCCAAAAGAGGATAAATGGATTTATGAAATAAAGAACCAGTTCAAAAATACTGTATTTATTGGCATTGGCGGTAGTATAGATATAATCTCAGGTCAAAAACGAAAAGCCCCTGCATACTTTATGGAAAAAGGGCTTGACTGGTTTTATAGAATTATCACTCGCCCATGGCGGTATTTGCGTCTTTTGCGTTTGCTTCTTTTTTACATACAGGTTTTGTGGCAAAGATTACGGAAATAATTCATGGAGGGGCGGGATTCAAAACCGCCCATACTAATTATCGTTCATATTTGCCAGGCTTTGCTTTGGTATCACGTGCCTTCTGTAACTCCGTTTGTGTTACCTGGCATCTTCCTAATGTAAACCACTCAACAATTTCCTTTTTGCCACAGGTGCGGCAATGGAATACAGCTTTTTTATCCTGCGTCCATTCGTTCACTTCAACATATCGCGATCCACAATTGCGGCATAATATTACCGAAACATATTCCATTAAAAGCCTCTTTTTTATTGTATTTTTACAGCAATAACTGATATATCTTCCCGCTGAGCCAGGCCCTGCATAAATTCTTTTACTTTTGTTAGCAAACCATCTATACATTGAGATGGTTCATCATACTGGCAACATGTGTCCATTACCTGTTTTAACCCAAAAAGGCGTGCATTCCGGTTTTTACAATTAACAATTCCATCAGTGACAATAATAAACATGTCATTTGTTTTAAGTTTAACAACTATTTTTTTTCTATCACGTGTATATGAAAAACGCATATACCGTGCAATACCATCACGCACTAAGATAGGATATGCTTCACCGGTATTCATGAATGTAAGTGTCCTTGAATGTAAATTAATCATACCATAAAACAACGAAACATTTTGCAAATTTTGTTCTTTAACAACACGCAGTGTATTGATAAATACCGGGCTCACTGCATTTTCATATACATTCATCAAACCTTTTACTATTCCATTGACCAGTGATGCATTGAGTGCCCCGGGCACCCCCTTATTGTGGACATCACATAACGCTATGTTTACAGCATTTTTTTGATATAACAATTCATAAAATTCACCACCAACTTCACGTGCAGGAAGATATCGTGCTGCTACTTTGCACAAACCATAATTCTCTGAAATTGCAGGATGTAATGAATGCTGGATTGAACGTGCAGATTCTAATTCATGGCGCATGCGAGCTTCCTCAATAGCATGCTCAAAAAAGATGGCATTCTGGACAGCAAGTACTGCCTGATCAGCAAATGCCAAAAAAAGGTGCATATCTTCATCTGTAAAAGCAGGGCGATTAATTGGGTTAATTGCCTGAATTACTCCCAGAAGCTTACCCTTATATAACAGTGGGACACATATAATTGAGCGTGTTGTAAAACCTGTTTGTTTATCAAAATTGGGATCAAACCTGTCATCTGAGTATACATCATTGACATATACACCTTTTCGCTCTCTGGCAACCCATCCCGCGATACCCTGCCCCATTTTAACTCTGTATTTTTCCTGCAACTTATCGCCAGCCTCGCCCAGTGCCACCTTAAACACAAGTTCATTGGCTTTTTCATCATATAAAAACAAGGTACTGGCTTCCGTTTCCATAATCTCTTTTATAATCTCCATGATTATGGTAAAAAGTTTGGCCATATCAAGTGTTGAGTTTATGATTCTGTTTATCTCAACTAACTTTGAAAGGTTATGGAGCTGTCGCTCAAGATATTCCAAATTGTATTTTTTTTCATTCATGCTTTTATTCCCTTAAAAATAATTATCTATTTATTTTTCGGTTTTTTATTTCTTAATCATATACATACTTATGCTTTTATATATAAAACTGAACAACAGTCAATAAAAATAATTGTATATAGTAAAATATTCTATTAGTTGTTCCTGAACCCCCAGGCAAAACATTAATACAAAAAGATCTTCTTTACAATGGCATTTCAAAAAGTAAAAGTTAGGATGACCAAAATGATGCTTGAAGTAATATTATATAAAATGATTTAAATATAATCAGTATTGATTTTTTATGAATCAAGTAACAATCTCACACCTAAGGGGTTTAATACTATGTGAAAGAACATCATGCTATAAAAATAGCACCGCTAATGGCGTTACGGTTATAGTACGTTTGATATATTTTTTAATCAAAGCGGTTGTTTTTTACAATTCCGTAGGGATGTCATTTTTGTAGAAATGTAGATAACACAGCGTCAAACCCCAGCGGGGTGATAGTATACGAATATACATGTATAAAATAAAACAGTAGCTGAATAGGTCTAAAAAGGGAGTATTCATACAATGATAGTCAGCACTGCTAACATACCTGTTAATATAGATAGCATAATTAAACACTATATAAGAAGGTACAAAAAAAACATTATTATAGGTATGCGTAATCAATGTTATACCATTGATACTGTGACCAAATGTATTAAACCTATACATTATGAACATATTGTTAAAATTTTAATTTCAGGAATTAAATAGTGAAAATATTTAGTAATCACCTATAAAAAGTGCTTGTATTTACTTAATATGGTAACCAAATTAAAAGATAGCATCATACATTACGAATGCGATAGTATCTGACAAAAAGGTACATTGCCATGACTTACCTCATTGATGGCTACAATTTAATATACAAATTTCCCCATTTAGAAGAACTGATGCTTCAGGATAACCTTACTGAAGCACGTAAAGAACTTTTAGATATTTTAAAAACTTTTGCCAGGCTTACCGGAAAACGTATACGTGTTGTTTTTGATGGTCAGAAGAATGTCGAAATACCAATAAGCAGTGAGAAAGTGGCCAATATTGACGTTTATTACTCATTACACTATTCAGCAGATTTTTTAATAAAAGAATTCATACGAAAAGATATCCAGCCACGTAACACAACAGTGGTTACCAGCGACAAAGATATTATTGATTTTGTTAGCCGATTTAAAACACGCACCATGAAAAGCGAAGACTTTGCAGATTTTATAAATCAGACCATAGAAGATTACACTGTGGCACAAACTCCAGAAAAAGAAGAAAATCCCACATTAAGCAGCGAAGAAATTGAATACTGGGAAAAACTTTTTATAAAAAGAAAAAAGTAAATTAATTTTCTGCTGCTAAAAGTGCTGCCCCCAGTGCCCCTATTATCTGTGCATTATCTGAAACTTTAACCGGTGAATCTAAAAGTTTTTCAATAGCTGTAACAACACCAATATTTTTTGCCACACCACCTGTCATCATAACGGGATTTGTTATTCCTACACGGTTAGCCATAGCCATAATTCTCGATGCTATTGATTGATGGATGCCAGCAATGATATTATCACGTGTTTCGCCTTTTGCTATGAGTGATATGACCTCGGATTCGGCAAATACAGTACACAGGCTGCTTATTTTAGCAGGATTATTAGCTTTAAGCGATAGTTCCCCAAATTCATCCAGATCCACTTCAAGCGCCCGCGCCATTACTTCAAGAAAACGCCCTGTCCCTGCAGCACATTTATCGTTCATAGCAAAATCTTTCACCTTGCCCTGCTCGTCAATAACGATTACCTTGCTGTCCTGGCCCCCAATATCAATGATTGAACGTATAGAGTTATCCAGAAAGTGAGCACCTTTTGCATGGCAGGTTATCTCGGTTATATTATTATGTGCAAATGCAACACTTTTTCGGCCATATCCGGTAGCAACAATCTTTTCTATTTTATCCAGCGATAAGCCAAGCTCAGCTAATAACTCCTGTGTTACTTTTTCACCAGCTTTTGCAGCATTAAATCCAGTAAATATGATTTTACTGCCAATAATACTTTTATTATCCAGAACAACCGCTTTTGTGGTTATGGAACCAATATCCATTCCTAATGTCAGCATACTATATGTTTTCTCCCTTAAAAATAAAATATAGAACAAGCGTTCACTCATTTTTTGTCAAGCTTATTTTTACCATTCAGGCTGCAGTTTATCATTATTTTTTTCTCTGCCAATAATATCCATTTTGTATTCTAACGGCAGGTAATATATAATAGCCTTAGGGGACAGGTCATCCTTTTTGACAAATCCAATGACAACCATTTCCTGTTGATTTTCTTTTTTTACAAATGTCCTGAAAATAACTGGCAATGACATGTCAGTAAATTGCCATCGCTGGAACTGCTTACTGGAATAAATCATCTGTATACGGAGCATAACTTCATCAACAATTTTATCACACACCAGTGATTTAAGCTTTGATTCATTTGTAGAACTATCGCCACTACCTGATTCAGAGAAGATATAATAATCATCTATTGATTTTTCACTAACACCAATGCACTGTGCAATTTCAATCTTATTGTAACAATTATGAATACCATGCACCGTACAAATAAGTGGGCCTGTACGGATACTTTTTTTAGCGCATCCGTTGCAAGCAAAAATTATCACTACTAAAGCTATTGTAAAAAATCGTTTCATATACACATTATTTCAGGTTCATAAGTATTAAAATGTCTTTGCCCGTATACCAGTAACTAAACAATAAACCCGTTATCTATTTCAGGTTTTCATTGAAAAACGCCATCATCTCAGGCAATACTGACTGACAGAAATTCCAGTCATGCATTTTATATTTTTTTTCGACAAAGGTAAAATTGTATCCACTTTTTTGTTCCTTCTGCAACTGTTTCAATTTTACCGCCAGCATAAAGCTCTGTTCCATTGGCACACGTGAATCCTTATTGCCATGAGCTAAAAATACTGCAACATTTTTTAAATTTTTTGCATCATCAATTGCATTGTCAATAGCAGCCCAGCGCTGAGGATTATCATTATATTTTCCATACACCGCCACAAACATGTTATTTTTAACATGAGCCAGCATATCATAATACCCAGAAAGACAGGCAATGGCACTAACAGTGTCACTGTACATTTCCCCTATGCGAAGTGCCCCACGTGCTCCGATAGAAAATCCACATACACCCAGAGAGTTTTTATCAATTTTTAAGCCTACGGTATTTTTAAGATAAGGAATTAATATGGTTCCAATCCATAAGGCTGCGGGCAGATCATTCCATTTTACTGTTGTTTCATCAAAAAACTGGGATTCATACACTGTTTTAGGCATGTTGGGACATACAATAACCATATTGTACATATTGGCATAGTAAGCAATATTTGTATTATTTTGCCAGCTGTTCATAGAACCATCATAATCATGCAGAGCAATAATTGTACGGCTGTTTTTGGAATATTCTTTGGGAATATACAGCTTAACTGGCACAGTTTTTGTAGAATTTTCTAAAGCAGGAACATTAACAATAACCCAGCTACCTGGTTTGAGCTCTATTGCATAAACAGAATGAATTGTAAGTATTATAAAAAGCAGAACCTGAACTATAAAAGTTCGTTTCATAACGTTATGGCCCCCTATGACAAAATTTGTGTATTTTCAATTATTTTGCTCTGACCCCTTATTGTGAAGCAACCATTAGATTAACACAATGAATCATAAATAGTATACTTTATAACTTTACAACGCATGACTGTGAACATAGATATTGTATGCTCTGACCCCATGTTAATTGCAATCCAAACTTATAATGCAGAATGATTTTTTTCAAGGGAATTTTTTATCCTTTCATCGACGTTAAAAGGCTCTGACCCCAATACATAAATTTTCAGATTAAATCGTTGGATAGAAATTTTAAGAAATACTTAGCATCAAATCATATCTTTACTGCGTAAACAACGTTTCATCAGTTTCCCTCAGGCTCAAATAATCGTTATCGGTAACAATGACATGATCAAGTAGCTGTATGCCAACAATAGCACCAGCCTGCGCCACCCGTTTTGTTATCTCAATATCATTGACTGAAGGCTTGAGCACACCAGAAGGATGATTATGCGCAATAATAATTGATGATGCTGCCTCACGAATTGCATCTCTGAACACCTCACGGGGATGGACAAGCGCCTCTGAAATTGTCCCAATTGATACCCTTGATTTTTTTATAAGCCTGTTTTTACTGTCAAGTATCATGACCCAGAATTCCTCCTGCCTACTGCAAGCAATATCACCCACCAAACATTCCCACACGATACGCGGCGAGTCAATTGCTTCTTCATAATTGCGTGGAGCTATCAAACGTTTGCCAAGCTCCATAGCAGCTTTAACCCTCACCGCTTTTACAATGCCCATTCCATTAATAGCAGCTATCTCCCGAATACCCGCATGATAAATACCACTTACACCCCCAAAATGCTGAATAAGCCCAAAGGCACATTCCATAACATCCCTTCCCTTTACTCCTGTACCAAGTAAAATAGCTAAAAGCTCTGCATCACTCAAATCATCAATTGATTCGCCATTAATACAACGCTGAACTGGCAATTCACATTTTGTCTGCATAGTTATTCCTTCCGTAGCAAAATTTTGATAACGGTTACTATCGCCCTACTTATTAAAACGCTTGAGTTGTAAAAATTTTAAAAATTTTTTTAATTTATAATTTTTTTTTATGTACCGATAACTATAATAGGATTTTTTTATGTCACATTATATTTTACTGTTGACAAAATTCCATGATACGGAATATATTAAATCATAGGGAGTTTGCAATCAGGGAGGGTTATATGAAAGTCAGTATTGATGCTATTTTACAGTCCGCACATCAGCTTAAAAGCACTATAAATGTTGATGAACACAAATCGGGAAATAAAAATAAAGTAACTGGTGATAAAGTCAACATTGAACACAGAGTAATGGCACGCCTTGATGAAATTCACAATCAGATAAAAGATATTCAGACAACACTTTCGCGCTACCAGGTTATTGATGACGGTATTCGTATGATATTAAATGACAAAAAAGCAGGTGGTACCAATGCGCCGAACATTATCGATGCAACGCAATATAATAACAGGCCTGTTTTAAAAGAATTTTTGGGCGATAGTTACGATGAAAATACCCTGACCCATAAACAAGATCAATTAAAGAATCTTGTTGCTGACAGTATCACAGGTTTGCAACGGCTCCAAGTTGAATTTGAGAATATCGTTGCTTCTGACCTTGCACGCAATGTTCAACTTAAAGATAAAATTGATGAGATTAATTCGCTGATACCTCGTAACATCAAGAATATTCAGCATCTACATCATCTTGACGCTGAAACCGTCAAGCGTCTTATTCAGTGATGGCATTATCTGTAGTGATGCTCTGACCCCTACTTTTTTTCACACCCACTCAAGTATCTTGGAGTACTTCTTTCGATAATACTCTTCATACTGCATTAATCCACGTTGTGGCTCTGACCCCTTTTAGTCGTAACCTGTTGGTTTGACCCTTTTTCCATTTTTTACCTTTTCTTGTTTATACCAATTTTTTTATACCCAATCCACTACATACGAATATTTTTTCCGATAATACTCCTCATACCGCATAAACTTTGCTACCCTCTCAGCAAACGTTTTCCCCAACTGCACAAAGTAATCATGGTGATCTATAGGTACTCCTACATCGGCATCTTCATCTAAATATGCTCGGATACTGCTGTAGTGGTATTTGGTAGGGTCAGAGCATAATCTCCCCCGTATGGGATTATAGGCTAAATACCACAATAACCACAACAAATAGTGAAACCCATCTTTGGCAAACTGTATGATGCTATCCTTATACCGCTCATTCCAGAATGGTCCCGTTCTGCCGGTTATTTTGTTATACACCTCAGCAAACCGTGCCTTAATATACTGCACAATACGGGATATCGGAGCACCATCGTCCAGGGTATGAATAACCAGGTGAATATGGTTATCCATAATACAGAAGGCAATGAGTTTAAAGTGATATTTAGCTTTCGCTTTGTTGAGTATTTCTACAAAGCACGCTTTACAGTAGTCTTCCTGCAACATAGATTTCCATTCGATGCAGCGGGACGTGATGTGGTAGGTTAACCCTGGTAGCTGTACCCGTAATTTCCGAGCCATAGTATTCCTCCATGTATTTATAGTAAGATGTGAATAAAGCTTTTACTATATACAACGCTTCTGGTGGAAAAAATTAAAAAGAATTGGGAAAAATTTTGTAATTTTTCATAAAAAAATTTGCAAAACAGGGGTCAGAACATGGAAACGCATACAGAGAACGCATAGTACACAGAAGAAAATAGAGGTAAATGCTTAGAAAAGAGTCAGAGCCTTGTAAATTATCCTCTGTAATCTCAGCGCATTCTGCGTGGGGCAAAATAACGCATCACGTTGAAAACAGAGATTTCGCACAATTCTCGGAAGAAAATGGGGTCAGAGCCTACGATTGCATATATACCTAATTTATTAATGATAGCGGGGACAGGATGTCAAAGTTGTTGTTAGTACTACGTGCCAGTACATAGCTATAAAATAGTTTACACAGAAAATAAAAAAGCACCGTTTTTTTGCCGAGCACCACAATACACCACGGAAATAGGGCGAGGACTGCTTGAGTCCCAGGACCGACGAAGTCGGGATTGGGACGAGTTCCGCAGCCTCCGTCGTGTATGAGGAGCGAGGGAATCCTTCATGAAATGAGGGACAAAAAAGATAGGCGCCAAGCTGGGGTAAAGGGGATAGCACAAGGGGAAAAGGGGTTGGCGTCTGAAGTCCCTTTTCCACTTATGAAATGAATAAGATGGAATTGTTGCCGTCTGGACAAAAGAAAGTGCATAAAAGTAAAGCATTATAATCTATATACCCTCAGCGCATTCTGCATGGGGCAAAATAACGCATCAAGAGGAAAACGCAGTATGCAGAGTTTGCCAAAAAAATAAGGAATACAAAGTAAAGTAAAGAAGAAAATGGGGTCAGAGCATCATAACCACAACCTCCGTAGTCACTCCATATCTACGTGAAAATAAAATGAATATTCACTGTCTAAAATAATATATATAAGCAAATCATAAGCACTCAAGCGCCGTAGCACCTACTTAATTTTAAAAAAGGGGTCAGAGCCTTATAATGCAAATAAAAAAAGGCGAACATAAAGGGGGTTCTATGTTCGCCAAATTGATATATTATAGATATGGGGCGCTTTATGAAAATAAAGCCAATTGTAAATATTTTACCAGCGCAATGCTGCCTCCACAAAACCACTGTAAACAGTCCCGCTATATGAATAATCCGGATATAATGCATCAATTTCAGCCTGACTAACATCATCATTTGATGGATTACCATCAAAATTTTCATATATTTGTTCAATTGCCACTCTATCCTTCTTAACCTGACGTTCCTGCAACATCTGCATCTGTCCTGCTAATGTAATGACAACTGGAGCAACCATTGGTCCTGTTTTTGGTATTGTAAAACTCAATCCCAGTGAACCAATATGTGTGTTAGCATCCATGAAATTGAATAATGACGCGTCATTAACAGCATCATCAGGAACATACGTAGGTCTATATGAATATCCAAGATTTAACGTTAGCCACTGCATTTTTGAAGATAAGCAGCCAAAGTTATAGCTTACACCAACTTTTGGCACAATGATATCCTGAAATTCAGGAATTGTAATGCCCTTATTTGCCCAGTATGCTGTTTTTGATTTAGATACTTTACATTTTGACCACATCTGGTATTCAACATCAACACTGAGTGTAAGCCCCGATAACGGCTTAATGGGTAAAAACGTATAAGCAATACCGCCCGAAATAATATGAGGCGTATAATAATCATAAATGCTCAATGCCATCTCCAGAGTTACTCCTGCAGTATACAGCTCAGCTGTAGTGGCAAAAGGATCAACCTCCATATACACCTCTCCGCGGTAGGCAACACCAATATCAAGCCCCTGTAAAGCCTTAATCTTTTTCCCTGGTGATATATATAGTCCCGCCACAGGTGCAATTTTTGGAGTTAATTCCATCTGTACTTCAGAATTTGGTGTTTGTTCATTTGGTCCCAGTTCAACTTCAGTTAAATTAACCGCCCCTCTTCCTCCGCTCCACACATTTGCACCAGCTCCAATACCAAACAAATCATCCATAAAGCCAAATCCAACGCCGGCTAAAATAACTGTTCGTTCTGCTTCTTTTCCGTAACGGACAAAATCATGAGTACGCAGGTCAATATCGTATACCTTTACCAGTGAGCCATCCTGCATTAATCCTAAGCCAAGACCAAATCTGCTTGATGATATGAACGAAGGCATTTTTACAAAATGATTTAAATCCAGCACCAGTCCCAGGGTTACAGTACCAAAATTCAACTCCTTATCAGCAACTATGTCGGTGCGGGGAATATCTATTGTCATTTGCGGCTGAGTGTACATATAATTAATTGCCAGTTGATCTTTATAAGGGAAAATATCATAGGGCGATACTGACATCTCAGTTGGCTGGTTTTGTGCCTCTTTTGCTCCTTTTTGCTGCAATGTAAGTTGCTGTTTGTCTGTTCCTGAAGGCACCGGCATTATCCCGCGTGTTCTCCCTAAGCCTGCAATATTATAATATACACTTGACCAGTCATTAACCACTGCTGTCATAGCATTTCCACGCGAAATTCCAATAGCACTAAAACCGTACGTATCGGCAAAGTTTGCATAAGCAAGCCCTTGCACAGTAACTATCGCACATATAATTACTACAAATTTACCAGGCAATCTATACATCATAACCTCCATTCAAAAATATTTTAAATGATAATTGTATATGATAACCCAAACCCTTCACTTTTAATTTTTGTTCGATAGCTCCTTTCATAAGCTTATTGTGGTTAAGCAGCCGTAAAGCATAATAAAAGGACTGCTTTCTTTTGTCCTCATTTAGTTAATACCTGCCCAAGCCCGGAATACGGGTCAAATTCATTACTGTAGAGATATTCTGCTGGCGAAGTGTATGCAGGCATTGTTAAATCTTCAAATGTTGATTTATAATACCTGCTTTCATTAACATCATTCATCATGCTTGCAAATGCAACAAGCAATTCACCTAAATCATCCCACAGCCGTGAATCAGGATTTGCTATTAAATCAGTTCCAAGGAATGCATACAGTTCTTCAAGCACCTGCTGTGATGGATAGCTTGAAGAAAGGTTGGTCATAAAGTATTCCATAAACCCATCATCCACCAGCATGTTATTGGCCACGGTCAATAGATTTGCGTAATGGCCACTGAAACCATTTAATATCTGTGGTAGATTACCAGTAAGGATATCGTTGAGTTCATTAGGCACTACCCACTGGCTGCCATCATAGTAGTACAATACTGCTCCCAGTGTGTGGCGTAAACCTTTAAGCTGGGCATCCGTAGCCTGGAAGCTGGTGAGGGATTTATCAATGACACTGATGAGGTCATTGGTTATACAGTATTGCCCTGTTGTTTTGCCCTGATTGCTCATTAGTTCAGCAATGCCATTCATGAGTTTATAGTAATTGTTCCACTTACGGTTAGGATTACTATCATCATTACTATCATCATTATCATACCTTCCATCAACAAAGACAGCCAATCCCTTTTCACCAGCTTCAGGAGTTTCATCAGTATCAGTTGAACCAATAAGTTCATCAAGGGCTGTATCAAGGCTCACATCATCATCAGTTGGATTAAACATCCATGCTGGATATCCCACATTATAATAATCACGTGTCAGCTCTATTGATTTACTACCCTTTATGCGTGTTACTATCTGCTCTAATCCAAAGAAAATTTTGCGCCGTGCTCCCCACTGTGTATAATCAATGCTGGTTTTGTCTTCATCCACATACAGTGGTAAAGTGCTCGCGCCATACTGCCCTATATTTTGCAATAGCGCCATAAGCTTTGTCACCATCTTTGTGTTGGCAAGGGCTGGAATAAGCCCGTCAGCAGTTCCATCAGAATTTGGTCCACTATCAGTCAAAACCTGTATTACAGAACGCAATGAATCATTGGGTTTAAAATCTACAGACGAATCTTTTGGTTTTGG
>Ga0209409_1001020_pt1 | contig 25776 bp, 21 predicted proteins | sample AD_JPNMR1_MetaG_FD_184424 | JGI IMG/M metagenome (GOLD analysis project Ga0209409, IMG submission 184424) | Active sludge microbial communities of municipal wastewater-treating anaerobic digesters from Japan - AD_JPNMR1_MetaG (SPAdes) (version 2) | ecosystem: Engineered > Bioreactor > Anaerobic...
TTGACCATAAAGAATCCCAATCTATTTTACCGTCAATATATAAGTCAATACTATTAAGTAATTCTATGGGTGTTTTATCTTCTGGAGCTGCCTCTTCCCAAATATGCAATACATATTCTACAGATAAACGTGCAAGTTTTAGTCTTCTTATAAATCCATCCGAAATTAATGCATGTTTTTCTGAATCTCTTTTATATTCTCCCATTAACTTGTATATTTTTCTTCTAATGGACAAAGTAAGCTCGCCTTTTGCATTATTGTTTAACTCGTTTTTTGCATATTCTATCAATTGGAACAGTTCTTTATTCATATAATTTTCACTCCTATATCTCAATAATTTTCCCGCTTGGGAAGAATATTCTTGTTACTTTTGGATCAGTTGCTACCAATAACTTTTGTGTAGCTGTTGAATGCTTTTGAAAATATGCTATGCAATCATTGCACATATCTCTAGAGATTCCGATTGGTTCAGAGGTTAAAAGAGATAACTGTTTCTCTGCATGACAAGCAAAAAAACTTCCTTCTACCCCATTGTCCAGAAATTTTAGTTTTTCCATCAAATCCACTCAATGTTATCTTTCCATTTGATGCTACAGTTTTATCATAATACTCACTTTGTTTAGCAATCTTCTCAGCCCTCTTGTATGCTTCCTTTGATTGTTCTACTCTTTTAAGTATTTCTTTAGCCATATTATCTATAGCTAACTTGTCAGCAGTCGGGAATTGACTTCTAAGCTCATTGAATATCTCTGCTATCTTAGAAGCTAATGCACCATCTTAACAGTACCCTCCATAATAAACCACTCCCCAGTATAATTTCCCCTTTTATTTAATAAAATCAATTTTTATAATCCGATATTTAGTATCTATAAGTTGATTTACTAAACCTAAGAATCAAGAAATATTTATGTAATCGAAACAATATAATTTATATTTGTAATTATAGCAAAAAAAGTAGTATTTTGGAATTATCAAAACAGAATAACATCGTGTGTGTTAAAATAGCTTAAATAAGAAAAAGAAATAATAAGAAAAAAGGAGATGAGATAAAATGAACTATATTATATTTGACCTGGAGGCTACCTGCTGGGATAATGATAAAAGCAAAACCAGTGAGATCATAGAGATTGGAGCAGTTAAGCTTAATGAAAAGCTGGAGGTCACAGGTACTTTTTGCAGGTTCATAAAACCTACAATAAATCCTGTTTTGTCAGAGTTTTGCACTGAGCTTACAACTATAAAGCAAGAGGATGTTAATGAAGCAAAAGCTTTTAACGATATTATAAAGGAGTTTGAAGAATGGATTATATCGGATAATCTTGATGTGGTACTTTGCTCGTGGGGATTCTATGATAAAAAGCAAATTAAAACAGAATGTGAGCTTAAAGGTTGATGGTATACATCACAGGGGAATTGATGATGCAAAGAACATAACCAAGATATTTAAAGCAGTATTTAATGAACTTAAATTTTGATTGCGTACCAAAGTTTAAGGTTATGGTAGAATATATAAGAATATGAAAATTAGGTGAGTTTATGATTGAGATAAAAGGAAAGTTTAATACTGCAAAGGTATTTACAGATAATATTGAGGACAAAGCAGCTGAACAGATAATGGAGCTATGCAATCAGGAGTTTGTCAGGGATAGTGTTATAAGGATTATGCCGGATACACATGCAGGTGCAGGGTGTACCATCGGGACAACAATGACCATAACCGATAAAATAGTTCCTAATCTTGTCGGTGTTGATATCGGATGTGGGATGGAAACAATAAAACTAAAAGACCAATCCGTCGATCTTGAAAAGTTGGATAAAGTTATCCATGAATATATCCCATCCGGCTTTGACATAAGAAAGAAACCCCATGAATACTCCAATGAATTGGAACTTAATGATCTTGCTTGCAAAAACCATGTTGATTTAAACAGGGCTAGATTAAGCATTGGCACTTTAGGTGGAGGCAATCATTTTATTGAATTAAACAAAGACAAAAATGGAGATATATATCTTGTTGTGCATTCAGGCAGCAGGCATCTTGGAAAGCAGGTGGCACAGCATTATCAGGAGCTTGGGTATAAAGAATTGGTAAAGAAGAGTGAAGTAATATCCGATATAGTGAATAAGTTAAAAAAAGATGGAAGACAGCAGGAAATACAGAAGGAAATAGAGAAGATAAAAAAGACTTACATAAGCAAGCATCTTGCTTATGTACATGGGAAGAGCTATGACGATTATCTTTCCGATATGAAAATTGTACAGAGGTTTGCAGTATTGAACCGAAAGGCTATAGTGGATGAAATAGTCAAAAGAATGGGTTTTCAAATATTGGAGCAGTTTACTACAATACATAATTATATAGATCTTGATAATATGATTTTGCGAAAAGGAGCAATATCTGCTCAAAACGGTGAGAAGGTATTGATACCAATCAATATGAGGGACGGAAGCCTTGTTTGTATTGGAAAAGGCAATAAGGACTGGAATTACTCGGCACCCCATGGGGCGGGAAGGCTTATGAGCAGAAGTAAAGCTAAAGAAGTGATAAGCCTTGAGGATTTTCAAAAGTCCATGGAAGGCATTTATTCCACTACAGTTAACAGCTCTACATTGGATGAGTGTGCCTTTGCATATAAACCAATGGATGAAATAATAGAAAATATAAGGGATACGGTTGATATAGTTGATATAATTAAGCCGATTTACAACTTTAAGGCAGCAGAGTGATGATGAAGATAATGTATGATTTGAACAAGATGTCTGGAAAACAAGTTTAACAGCAGAAATGGAAATAATTATTATGAAATAATTATTATAATATAGCGGGATTAGAGATTTAATGTCTGTCTTGTGTGGCTTTAGTTTTTTTGCTATAATCTTGTTATACACGTTTTACAATATAAATTTTGATTTGCCATTATAATAATTACATGAAAAGGAAAGTGATTTATACCAATGAATATTAATGATTTAAGAACAAAAATAAACGGTGCCAATCGATTTAAAACATATTACTTTATTTTGGCGATATTTTTCTCAATTATTTGCCTTATAAGTACATCCCTTCATTATACTAAAAAGGCAGAGGGAAACTTTCTTATGTGGTCTTCCTGGCTATTAAGTGTGGGATTACTCTTTTTATATTCAAGGGAACCGGGCAGCATAAAGTTTGATCTAAAAGTGTTAAGGAGTAAAAGGCTGCTTCTATACCTTGTACTCGCATTTGGATTCTTTATTACTCACCTTTGGGATTTCAACAATTTACCATGGAGTGATAAAGGGCTGTTTGACGATGGTGCATGGGATATTTACTTTGCAAAGGAACGTATTTTCACCGATCAGCCCTTTCAAGCAGCGTTTTTTGATGAAGTGGGTCTCATATCAAGAGAGGTGGTATTTCATTATTACATAACATTCTTCTTCAAGCTTTTTGGGTATAATTTATTGATTTTCAATATTTCATTAACAATTCTAGGCTATATTACATTTATATTTACAACTATGCTTGCAGAAAGGCTTTTTAAGAAAAATTCCGTTACTATATTTACTGCCATAGTGATGAATTTTTTCCCGCTTCACTATATGCATATGTATGCCGGGCATAGATATGCCATGGCGGCACCAATGATAATGGCATCGGTGTATTTTTCATATACCGGGTTCAGCATGAAAAGCAAGATGAGGCTTACCTTAGGAGCATTATTTGCAGCACTTGCTGTTGATAGTGCTGTTATGGGCAAACAGTATTTATATGGCTTAATTATCGGTACTGTACTGTTGGTAATTTTTCATCGAAAAACTTATTTAAAAAGAAAGATAGTAAATAAGGCTATATATTATACAATGGCATTGGTTATTTGTATGATGCCCCTTATTGTATATGTTATATTTAATCCCGTTTATTTTAACCATGAAAAGAATATGACCAAAGAGTTTATAAGGAGTTTAGACATAAATTTAGAAGAAGACGGGGCCATTGGATATGTAAAAATGCCATTTGCAGTTATAAGCAAAACAATTAATCAAGATAAAGCTTCAATCGAATTCAGGGAATATATTGAGCTTCTGCTCGGAACTTTTTTTAATAAAGATACGGGGGTTAAGTGGTTTATACCGGGCTTTACTGCAATTCCGCTGGCATACTATTTATTAATTATTCCCGGAATAATAATTGCCTTAAGAAGAAGGTATTATACCATTGTAGTATTGGCAATCCTTCCTGCTGTAGGGGCTTTTGTGGCAGGATCATCGGATTATAGGGTTTTGCACGGTGCATCTTTTTGGGTGATACTGGTTGCATGTGCCTTAAGCGGTGCGTATAAGCTCAATGATTACAAGAAATTGGAGAAATATAAATTGGGTTATGTCGCACTTGCTGCCTGTGTAATAGTTGCTTCATTAGGTCTATACTCAAGTGTCAGCTATATATATAAAATGGCATCGGATAAAAATTCATTAAGACTTCTTCCTCATAAGGATGTTGAGGTTGCACGATATATGAAGGATCTTGTTGCAGGGGTGGAAAATCCATCAACCAAGATGAGGTGGAATGAGCTCAATACAGGTCTTTCTGTGAGCAGCAAGTATGATACATTGTTATGTCAGGGCACGGGCTATGCAATTACTCATTTATTCCTGCATGATTTCGGCAATAAAAAAATAATGGCCTTTAGCGATCAACTGCCATTTCAGATTATGGAGGTTCATGAGATATTTAATGCCAATAAAAAAGCTATAAGTGAGTATAATAGTTCTTCTAAAAAGGATTTGAAATTGATATGGGAGTATGACAATAAAACATATGGTATCATTTCTAAATTTAAGAGTTTTGAAAAATATGGCAAGGGACAAGATATCACTATCAGTACTGATAGCGGAAATGTAAAATTTTACATTCTGGATATATTGAATGAAAATATTGATAAGTTAAAATTAGATGTAGCTAATCTTTCATTAGAATAAGGCTTAGGAGTGATTGAGTGCAGTATAGAAGAGTTGGCAAAAATGGAAATGAAGCGTCCATTTTAGGATATGGATGCATGAGATTTCCTGTTAAAAACGGAAAGATAGATATGGTAAGAACGGAAAAGCAGATTATGTCGGCCATTGAAAGAGGTGTCAACTATTTTGATACTGCATATCTGTATATTGGAAATGAGGCTGCATTAGGTGCCATACTACACAAAAACGGTGTTCGCGATAAAGTTATGATTGCTACCAAAATTCCTCCATATCTTGTCAACAGCAGAAAGGATATGGAAAGCATTCTCAATACCCAGCTTGAAAGGCTTAAGACAGATTATATAGACTATTATCTCCTTCATGCGGTGCAGGATATAAAGGGATGGGAAAAGGCTAAAGCCAGCGGACTTATGGATTTCCTTGAGGAAATGAAGGCGAAGGGCACTATAAGAAATATTGGTTTTTCATACCACGGAGATAAAAACGATTTCAAGGTATTGATAGATGATTATAACTGGGATTTTTGTCAAATACAGTATAATTATATCGACGAAACAAACCAGGCAGGGATGGAAGGCCTTAAGTATGCCCACTCTAAGGGAATAGGCGTTGTTGTTATGGAGCCTCTTAGAGGAGGAAGTCTTGTCGGAAAAATGCCCGAAGAAATCAAAAAAATATGGGATAAAGCTGGAGTTAATCGGTCGTATGTGGATTGGGCATTGAGGTGGCTTTGGAACCAGCCTGAAGTAGGAGTTGTGTTGTCAGGCATGAATGAAGAAAGTCATATAGATGAAAATATAAGGCTTGCATGTGAGATAAAGCCTGGAACAATAACCGAGAATGAACACAGAATATACAAGGAGGTAAAGGAGGCTTACCTCAGATTGATGAAAGTAGGGTGCACAGGCTGCGCATACTGCTTACCATGTCCGGCAGGGGTCAATATACCCTTTTGCTTCAGCTACTATAACACTATGCACTTGTTTAAAAATAAGCATGCTCGGCTTCAGTATCTTATGTTTGGCGGTGGTGCTACCGGAGGCGCAAACTCTCTGGCTTCAAAATGTGTAGATTGCGGTAAATGTGAAAAGGCATGCCCACAGCATATAAAGATAAGGGAGAATCTTAAAATATTGAGAAAAGAAATGGAGCCATGGTGGAGCGGACCGCTCCTTGGCATTATAAGAGGAGTGGTTAATATAAAGCGGTTTTTTACAAGAGGAAAAAAAACCGGGTGAGGTTGGAATTTATATTAAATGCGTTGTTTAACATAAATTGGTAAAATATATTTGCTGTTGTTTATAATGGTGATACAGTTATGTCCATATCCTTTGCAACCTTAGCTTCAAAAACCTGATATGGGGGCTTTTCATAATGGGTAATGCTTTCTGCATTATCGATAAATATAGGAAGCTTAAGGTTTGTTCTGGAATTAATCAATGCAGAAATTTCAAGTCCTGCACGAATTGATTCTGAGGTGCTTATGACATGCAGCTCACGACCCTTGTATAGTATTTCAAAGCAATCCCGAAGTTCATTTGTGCCCGGTGTAACCCTCTGCAGACGAATAGTAACATTTTTAAGGCTTCCACGAATGGTATCGTATTGCATATCGGCCTTTTTGGAGTTGTACAGTGATATGGCCGTTATTGATCTGTTTATCTGATAACGCTTTGCAGAGAGCTTTTCTAAGCTTTGCTTTGTTGCTTCAAGTGACTCTAATGCATTCTCGTATAATTTCTTTTGTGATATTATAGCTTCATTCTGCCTTATAATTTTATCATATTCAGCTTTTACGCTTTCTAACTCTTTTGAGACTGAATCAAGCTCTTCCTTGATGGCATCAGTTTCGTTGGTTTTGCTTTCCTCTTCTTCAATTTGTTTCAAAAGGTCAGCTTCATTTCTTTTTAAACTTTCCAGATTGGATTTAAGAAGTTCATTTTCTCCTTCTATTTTTTCCATCATCATGCGTATTTCCGCCTCAGGTATAGGTTGTCCGCATGTTGGGCAGTTCCTGTCAAAATGAGGAGTACTCTTATTTATTCGATTATTAAGGGACTGTATTTCAAGCCTGCATATGGAAAGCTTGCTCTGCAAAAAACTTAGAGCATTATTCTGAACCGACGCTCTAATAAGATTTTCCTTTCGTGCCTCAAGCATGCTTAGTCTCGATTTTATTTGAGATTCATCAACAATTTCACCCGAAGGAACTATTTTGATTTGTTCTTCTGCCTGCCTTTGTTTTTCTTTTAAAATCTTTATTTCATCTTCAACAGTTTTAAGTTCAGCTCGCATCTTCTTAAGAAATGCATTGGAATCAAAGTCCTCTTCTTTAGGAAGATACTCACGTAAATCCGAATCCACTTTTTTTATAATTGATTGTGTTGAAGGAAACGGCAGAATGCTCATTAAAAGCTCGCTGGCAACCTTTGAATTTAATCTGGTGAAATAACCTATCATAAATGTTGAAAGAAAAATGTCTTTATTCATGATATAGGGAGCCAAATCCGATTCTTTTACAGGCATTCCGTCTAAAATAAGCCTGTGATGCTTTCCTGTTTCAGCACTCTGCTCTCTAAGCAAGGAATGTTCATTTCCTGAGTTGTCTTCAAAAAATACCTGGACAACGGTTTTTGAACTGTCATTGTTGCGAAGAAGGTACTCGGCAGTAATGCCTGTAGCACTGCATCCGCAGAAAACCCAGCATAGTGCATCGCCAAGCGATGTCTTTCCGGAGTAATTTTCTCCCTGAATTAAAGTATTGGAATAAAAGTTAAAAGTTTTCGGTTGATGAAAAGGTACATTTTTAAAGCCTGCTATTTCTATCTTCTTAATAATCATTTGCCACACCCTGTGTTATTTAAATTTATATTACTTAAAATTTATATTTCATTATAACATGTTTTGGAATATTGCTACAACTTGTAAAGAGATGAAAAGTTATGATTTTTTATGGGTATAAAAAATGGGTTTCCAAGGCAAATTATAGTGTAGAAAATATTTAATATTATTAAAAAATTATTAAGAGGTAGTGGTTGATACAATGACAAAAGCACATGAAATAAGTGTTACAGCACCGGCGGAACAGGAATTGCCACGTGAAAAGTTTGATGAACTGGAAGCTTTTATTGATGGATTGGGAACTACAAAGGGTGCATTGATAGAAATATTGCATAAGGCACAAAGCTTGTTCGGTTACCTGCCAAGGGATGTACAGCTCTTTGTCGCAAGGAAGCTGGGGATTCCCGGAGCGGAGGTTTTCGGTGTTGTCAGCTTTTACTCGTACTTTACGACAAAGCCTAGGGGCAAGCATACCATAAGTGTATGCATGGGAACCGCATGCTTTGTTAAAGGAGCGGATAAGATAATGGAACGGCTTAAGGAGAAACTTAAAATAGAGTCTAACGAGATAACGGAAGATGGACTTTTTACATTGAAGGATATCAGGTGTGTGGGTGCATGCGGCTTAGCACCCGTAATGATGATTGATGATAAGGTCTATGGACGTGTTAAGGAAGAAGATTTAGACAGTATACTGGAAAGCTACAGAAAATAAGAGATGTAGGAAAAAAGAGATGTTAGGACAGGACGGTGTACGATGAGTATAAAATCAATGGAAGAGCTTCGTAAAATAAGAGACGAGCACAAAAGCAAGGTTAGCTTAAGGCAAACCGGAGATAACTCTGAAGAAAAAATTGAAATACTTATAGGCATGGCAACATGCGGCATTTCTTCGGGAGCAAGGGAGACACTCAATGCCTTTATTGAAGAAATCAATAATCAAGGGCTCGAGAACATAAAGGTCATAACTGTGGGATGTATCGGATACTGCCATTCAGAACCGACTGTCCAGGTAAATATGCCGGGACAAAAGCCTGTTCTTTATGGCAATGTTAAAAAGGACAAGGTTCCAAGCATTATAAACAGTCATATAAAGGGTGGACAGCCCTTGAATGAGTTGGTCCTTAAAGTGGATTTTGAAAGGGCATAATGATATTTACGGCAACAGAGGTCAGGTATCCGATGAGATATGTGTCAGAACTTCTGAAGATGTTTCTATACCTGTTGTTAGATACCTTGGCCCTGCATCCGACAGATATAGCCAAAGTATTATGCTCAGTGCCAATATATATGACGATACATCTATTGCATCTGTATTGTTTCAAGTATCTACCGACAATGTAAATTGGACCGATATTCACTATATCGAGAATTCTGGAAATAATTCCAGTTTTTCCTGGAATTATGATGTCTCGAAATTACCGGAAGGGAAGATCTATATAAGATGTTTGGCGAGAGATACCAAAGGTAATGAATCTTCAGGTAGCCCTGTTAATGAATATATCATAGATCATACTGCTCCTGCAAAACCGTCAAATGTACAAGTGACAACAGATGCCGGTTATATTAACTTGAGATGGACACGAGGGAATGAATCGGATCTTAAAAACTATAAAATATATAGGTCTGTTAACAATGGACCATATTCAGTGATACAAACAGGATATGGATATTTGGATTATACTGATAGAAATGTACAAGCAAACTTGTCGTATAAATACAGAATAACTGCAGTTGATATTTCAGGTAATGAAAGTGAAGCATATGAAACATCAACTGTGATATTGCCTAAGGATAGTACTAAGCCTCAGATACATAGTGTTTCCTACAAAAATAATTCAACACTTCCGGCAAATCCAAAGATTTCTGTGCTTGCTGAGGATAACTATCTGCTAGAAAGTGTCAGAATGAAATATAGAAGGGCTGATTCTTCGGAGGAGTGGATTGTTGGAGATATTATTAAAGGAATAAATTCATACAGCAGTGTTGTTGAATTTCTCTGGAACACTGATGAGCTAACTGATGGCAACTATGAAGTTGTATTCATTGCAAAAGATATCAACGGGCTTGAAAGTGATGAATACAAAGTAACTTACAATCTTAATATTATGCCTCCTAAAGCCACTGTATTAAAGGCTGTACCTTCAGGCTGGAAAATAGAACTTCAGTGGGATAAAAATACAGAGCCTGATTTAGCTGGATATCATATATTGAGAGGAAATGCATATGACGGAGAATTTGTTCTTATTGGCAAGACCACTAATACTTCATATATAGATACGAAAGTTGAGGCGGGCACTACCTACTATTATGTTGTAGAGTCAGTGGACAAATATTTGAATAAATCAAGAAGTAATATTGTCAGCGGGATTCCGACTGAAGATGATGATGAAAAACCGGTAGCAGTTATTAAGGCAGACAGATTTTCCACAACAAATACTTATATTTTATTTGATTCAACCGCTTCAATAGATAACCATAAAGTTGAAGATGTTTTATGGGATTTTGGGGACGGTACGCAATCAACCGAATGGAAAGCATATCATAAGTATTCCGAACCTGGAGACTACACGGTTAGTCTTGCTGTATATGACTCTGCGAGAAATTATTCTACAACACAGCATGTCATCCGGATATATGATAGTGCTCTGACGAGTAAAGTAAATATTCAGGTTATCGATGATTCGACAGCTTTGGGTTTGAGTAATGCCGATGTGATTGTTAAGATGCCTGATGGCTCCGAGGAGAGCTTTATTACAGATGAAAGTGGTTTTATATATTTATTGATTCCTTTTACAAATGAACAAGACATTGGGAATTTGACGGTATATGCCTTTACAACCGGATACAGGCCTGCTAAAAAAGAGATTCAGGTCTCAGCAGGTGTTTCCAATAATGTAGTCATAAGAATTGTAAAAGATAAACTTGTTGAAGGAGAGCTAACATTTAGGAGAATGACCCTCGATGAAGTCAAGGCTGCCGGTCTTGATATCAAGGCTCCTGAAAACCAGTATGTTTACAGCTTCAATATTCATCTTGGATATACTGTAGTATGTAATAGCTTTGGTCAAATTGCGAATAATTCTACTTATACTATTAGGGAATATGATTCGACTACAAATTCAAATAAGACTACGAATGTATATGTAAATGCCATACCGTCTAAGGACGTTAAAAGACCTCCAACAATAGTGTATATAGAATTACCGGGCGATGTCAGTATGTTAAAGGAATTCTTTATGGTTAATCTCAGGGTTAAGAACCTTGCGGAGGATAAGGAATTTGTAATAGAGGATGCTAAAGCAAAGCTGAATGTACCTTCAGGGCTTACTATAGTAAAAGGAAATGCAGAGCAAAACCTCACACCGAAAGACATACCCGGAGGCAGCAAGGGCAATTCATCATGGATAGTACGTGGAGACAAGAAGGGAAGTTATAACTTATCTGCAGATTTCAGTGGAGTGTTGCAGCCTTTTGATGAGCAGATTTCTGCCACATTTACTTCTAAAAATCCTATAGTGGTAGAGGAAGAATCTGGACTTAGGGTAATAATCGAAGTGGAAAGCCAGAAGTATGTCAACGATAAACTGCTTTACAGAGTTGGGCTTAAGAATGAAAGAAAATCAGATGTAAATATGCCCAATATATCAATGCAAAACTCTACACTTATTAGAAGGTACAAAACAACAGAAGATATGTCACTGAAAAATACTTCTCTTGAGGTATTAAAAAGCAAGGAAATAATCTGGAGTGAGTTTTATGTAAATCCAAATGTTTTTAATGGCTTGAATAATAAATCACTCCAATTGGTAGAGTATGCAGCTGAGGCACTAGGAAATGAGGATTTGCCTATAGAGATTAGACCAGTTGAATATGGTACATTCGGGAGGATAAAACCTAGGATATATGTAATTGATCCTGTTACAGGAATAGAGTATGAATGCATTTCCTTGGATCTTATAAGGTATAGATCGAAAGAAAATGATATAATGCCTGATCTTAAAATTAAGACAAGTAGGGGCATATCTGATGGAGTAGAAGTACAGGAAGTTTGTGAAATAAAAATAGTTGACAGGGTTTTTAATGTTACCAAAATAGTATTGACAGATGCAAATGGGGAATATATCTACAAAGGTGGAAGTATTGACAATGTTAAAATAGAATATCCAGGAGTCGAAACATACACAATTGAGGTATCAGCTGACATGGGGATTACCGACTATCAAAAGGTACGAATAATTGATCAGAACCTTTTGCCAAAGGAGGTTTTTGGTAATGTTTCCGGATATGTATGGAACAAAGATAACAATCAACCTGTTATAGGAGCTGAAGTTATTATAGGTTCTGCTACAACTTTAACGGGGGAAAAAGGATTATTTGAATTCAAAGACATTATGCTGGATAGTGATAAAATAACAGTTAGAGCAAACGGTTTTCCAGAAAAGGTTGAAAAGGTAGAATTGAGTGATGGTAGTTTTGTAAAAATAGACTTAAGCATATTACCTGAGATAACAGAGGTTCGGTCGCATTATTCCAGCAGCAAAAATAAGAGGTCTTCTATTATACCTGTAAATATTATTCCAGATACCATTTATTTCTTTATAGAAACAGATTTAAAAGGTGATGGAGAAGTTATAAAGTATCTTTATAAGATAGAAGATAGAAATGGTAATGTTAAATATCATGGAGAAAGTGAATGGAATTTTGTGGATATTAAGAATATTAAGAATTTAATGTTGCCAGGTGATAGATTGCTGTTTGCAGTACAAACAAAGAGTGATTACTATGGAGATTATATAACAAAATATGTGGATTCCAAATTAGTCATGGCAAAGGAATTAAAACTCTTAAATGGAATTAACTGGGTAGTTGATATTATGAAAGAAGTTGAAGAATATCGTCCTGGTAATTATATTAAAAACATTAGAGATAGTATTACTGGATTTATAAAATATCGTGAAGATAAAAAAGGCGAAAAGATAGATTTTCCTAAAGAAATTGAAATATTTAAGTATTATTGGATTGAATCAGCTAATCGTGAGTTTGATTTTATTATTGATTATGATTTTTATAATGCAAAAGCAACGATTACTGCTATTGCAGGTAAAGAAAGTGCAGGATATGCAGAAGAAATTGGGAGAAATAGTAAAAAGACTATATTTCACATAAAAAATGGACAAGAAGTAAATGTTGAAGTTGAGTCAACTATTCAGGCAAAACTAAATCTGGTGATAGTGTATGATGATGCTGACCTTAAATGGGGACTAGAATCAATTAATATTGAAAATGAGTTTGGAGTTATCGGAAATTTTCCTGTTAAGTTCCCTATTCCGTTAAAATATGGTTTTTCAGGATACATACTTGTTGAATTTGGAGGAGAGATTAACGTATTTTCAGAGGTAAGTATTCCAAATATTTCAGAATTGGATGGTATTGGAGATTTAGTAGCCCGGATAAAATCTCACATTTTCGTATACGTAAAAGGAGCAATCGGAATAGAGGCACTAAAGGGTTTAGTTGGGGCAGATTTATTTATCAAGGGGAATTTTTGTGTAGATGTCCCTTCTTGGGAGGCTGACTTTTATCTAACCTATGGATTAGATTACACATTTGTATGGGGACTCATTGGCGATGAGGTTGAGGCCGGCGATATTGGAAAGAAAGAAAACGATGAAGAAGGAGAAGGGGATGTTAAGGCTCAGAGTATATCGGAGGAGCATGAGGTGTTTTACAGTATGAATAATGAAGACAAAGAAGTAGTTTTTGTTAATGCTCCGCGTGACTACTTGAAAAATCAAAGGTGGATAGGTAAAGAAGAAATAATGCAATATGCATACCCCAACTCTGATGCTCAAATAGCAGGAATAGATAATGAAATAGGCGATCTGATTATGGTTTATGTAGGTGATGATAAAGAGAGAAGTGACAGCAATAGAACTTCTGTCTATTCTTCAGTATTCTGTGATGGAAAATGGTCTCAGCCAGTACAAATAGAGAATGATGGTACTGGAGATGCATTCCCGAGTTTGAGTGCTGATGGGAAGGATATATATGCAGCTTGGCTTGATATGTCAAAACCAATAGGAGAAATAACAACCATAACAATGGAGGATTTTAACAAAAATATACTTGGGGAAATGGGAGTTTCAATAGCTAAATACGATGCAATAAAAAATAAATGGCATAATGTATTGTTCGAAAAGACTGAGGGCTTGAAAAAACTTCCCAAAATAGCAACAAAAAATGGCAGGGTTATATCAACATGGGTTAACAATACGGGAATGACTTCTATCGGTAATAATGTTAAGCCGGATAATGTCTATTATGTATACAATGATGGTACTGGATGGACGGAGCCTCAAGTATTTATTAAAGATGCTGCAAATATATATGATTGTGATTTATTACTGCATGAAGATAAAGCATACTAAGTACAAATAATAATAAACTCAGAGCAGGCGGAAAATATTCAGGAACTGAAAGCTACAAACATAAATGATAACATTGCTTTAGCATGGATTAAGGCAATGGGTGGAGAACGAAAGCTGTATATCAGTACTTATGAAGAAGAGAGTTCTACATGGACACAGGGTTCTGAAATAGAATTGAATTCAATGGAGATTCCTAAGAATCTTACTTTATCAGGTTTTAATGATACTATCGTATCAGTATATAATAAATCGGTTTATCAGTTGGATGAAGAAAAAGGTATCTTTTATAAAAGTAATACTTCACTAACTTCTTCAAGTTATGTAAGAAAAACTGATGTTGCTATAAAAGAGGATGGAGTTTATTTCCAGAATGCTGCACCTCTTCCTGGTGAAGAAACAAATATTTTAGTTGCAATTAAAAATGTTGGAGATGTAACAGTAAATGATATAAAAGTAGCATTATATTATGAAGATGATTTAATTGATGTAAAAGAAGTACATAATGCTTGCTTAGTACCGTCAAGTGAAATGTTGACAAGCTTTAGTTGGGTTGTTCCTGAAGAATGCAAAGAGTTAAAATTAAAAGCGGTTTTAGAAGTGGCAAGTGACAGTAATATTTCAAATAACGTTTCTGAACTGGTTATATTGTATACAGATTTAGAAATTACAAGGGTATATAATGATATTTTTGATGAAAACAAAGGTTTTGCTTATGTTTATGTTAAGAATGTTGGATTTAGCAGTGTTGAAAGTGCAAAGGTAAGTATCGCAACAGATAAGGAATTCAAAAATATTATCAATACCAAAGAGGTTAAAAATATACAGCCGCTTGAGGAGAAAAGAGTGATATTGAATTTTGATGCTGGCGATGAATTTGCATTAGCTAGGTCAAGAATCTACGCAAAAGTTGAAGTTGATCAAAATGAAGTTAGCTATGCCAATAATGTTGATTTTACAGTGGTAAGACCATCAGAGAATTCAAGTGTGACGGTAACACCAACGTCGACACCAACAGTAACACCTACACCAACGCCATCAACAACAACACCGACACCGACAGCAACAGCAACGCCAACACCAACATCAACATCAACACCAACGCCGACTCCGACCACAACGCCTGCACCGAGTACACAACCAGATGGAGGAGGAAATACTTCCGGTAGCGGAGGAGCAATACCTATTAACGCTCATGATGTATCACCAGCGTATACAACGACGCCGACACCAAGTGCAACACCAACACCGAGTGCAACATCAACTATGACGCCGACATCTACACAAATACATATGACTGAAGAACCTACGCCATCCAAGATGCCTGTGTCTGGTAAGATGAAAGCATATATAAAGGGATATGAGGATAACACATTTAGACCTGAACGTAACCTGACCCGTGCTGAAATGGCTGTTATACTTGCCAACCTTGATGGGGTGGTAAAAGGTGATTTTGAAGGCACGGAATTTACAGATGTTCCGAAAGAACATTGGGCAGCATGGGCGATAGCATATGTGACTAAGAAAGGGTATTTCAAGGGATACGGTGATGGTACATATAGACCGAGCAAGAATATTACCAGAGCAGAGCTTTCTGTTGTACTATGTAATTATCTGCACTTGGAAACTAACGAAAAAAATAACAATATATTGCCGGATATAAAGAATCATTGGGCAATTAACTATATAAATAAACTTGTGACAGATGGATATATCAAAGGTTATCCTGATGGCACTTTTAAGCCGGACAATAATGTGAAACGTTCTGAATGTGTTGCTCTGATAAATAGAGCTTTGGGAATAAAACCTATAAACGATTCAATACGTGGATTTGCAGATGTAGACAAGAATCATTGGGCATATGGAGATATAATGGCTGCTTCTATATTTTTTTAAACTTGATGCTACAGCTATTGAAATTTATAATATAGGTGATGTATCTAGAAAATAATGGAGCATATAATTATATTAATGTAAGAAACAAGAAAGGGAGAATTTTTTTGAAAAATATAAAAAACATTATTATTTCAGTGATAATAACAGGTATTCTTTCATGGATTTTAAACTATTTTTGTTTACCTGCATGGAATATTGAGTCTATCGGAATGTGGATATTTGTAATTATAACTTTAATAATTTTCGCCACAGCATTATGTACTCTTAATTATAATAGTAACGAGTTACCTAAACCAATAATTTTGATTTTCGGAGTCGTCGGTTTACTTATCATATTTTTAATTGGGGCAGGATTTTTCAGCAGTAGATTGGTTAATTCAAAAGATTATGCATCCTTGCTGGAATCGCATATTAAAGAAGGTGATATAAAGGATTACAATGCTACAATTGATAATGTACCGCTGCTTGATAAAGATAGTGCCATGTTATTAGCCAATAGAAAGTTGGGTACTTTGATGGACGTTGTATCACAGTTTGAAATAGAAGGCAGCGAACAGATAACGGTTAAAGGTAAACCTGTAAGAGTATCTGTTTTAGCCTATTCCGGTTTTTTCAAATGGATAAATAATAAGTCTTCCGGTACACCCGGCTATATTATGGTAGATATGACAACACAGGATGCGGAGTTGGTACGAGTAGACAATGGCATAAAGTATTCGCCGAGCGAGTATTTTGGAAGGGACTTAAAAAGATATTTAAGAAATAAATTCCCTACTTTAATGTTCGAACGTCCAACATTAGAGCTTGACGAAAACGGGCATCCTTATTGGATAGCACCAATCATTGATCACACAATAGGCTTGTTTGGCGGTAAGGACATCTCAGGAGCAGTAACAGTAGATGCAGTAACTGGAGATGTGGGAAAATACAATATCGGTGAAATCCCCGAGTGGTTGGACAATGTATTCGGCTCCGATTTGATTATGAAGCAATATGATTATTACGGTAAATTCCAAAATGGATACTGGAATTCCATAATTGGTCAAAGAGGCGTAAAAGTAACGACAGAGGGCTATAATTATATTCCTCAAGGTAATGACAATTATATCTATACAGGTGTTACATCCGCCGGTAAAGACGAATCCAATATTGGATTTATTGTAGCAAATAAAAGAACAAAAGAAGTTATTTATTACCCTCAATCCGGTGCAGAAGAATATTCTGCAATGAGCAGTGCCGAAGGTATGGTACAGGATCTAGGATATATATCAACCTTCCCATTGCTTCTTAAAATAGAAGGCCAGCCCACATATTTTGTGGCACTAAAGGATGCAGCCGGGCTTGTAAAAATGTATGCTATGATAAATGTGGAGAAGTACCATATAGTTGCTATCGGAGACACTATAAAGAGCTGCCGGAGCAAGTATAGAGATCTGTTAGTGAGCAATGGTGCAGAGGTGTCTGAGTCAAAGAAAGACTTTGTAGAGGGTAAAATAGAGAACATAAAAGAGGCTATTAAACAGGGTACTACATATTATTATATAAAGCTTGAAAACAATGAAAAGTACTATTCTTTGAGTATTCTTGACAATGAAGAAATAATCCTTTTGCAGGTTGGAGATAATGTGAAATTAATTAGTGAGATTAGTGAAGATAAAAACATATTGTCAGCAAATTTAGCAAAATAAGCTGAAAGCAAACAAGAACAAAAGTAGCTATCCGTTTTTGGATGGCTATTATTTTTTTTGAAAATTATTTGAACTATTTTGCTACTCAATCGTCACATTAACAAATAAACAAAAGGAGTGGTTTTAATGGGCGATATGAGCACTTTGGAAATTATAAAATTATTAATGCCTTTGATTATAATTCAGGAATCATTGTTTGTATACTGCCTGGTCAATATTTTAAGAAAAGGTACAAGGAATTTGAATAAAGGTATTTGGATATTGATTACAATAACCGGTACTGTTGGCATAATTGCATATCTGCTGGTTGGAAAGAAGAGGTGGGATGATGATTAAAATTGAGAATCTTCACAAAAGCTATAAGGGACATAAGGTCCTTAAAGGACTGAACATAGAGGTGCAGACAGGAGAAGTATACGGATTTATAGGTCATAACGGTGTCGGAAAATCCACAACAATGAACATTCTTGCCGGGCTTATTGAATTTCAAACAGGCAGATGCATTATCAACGGAAGGGATATCTCATACAGAGGACCTAAGAATAAAGACGTTGGCTATTTGCCTGAAGATCCTAAATTTTATCCCTATATGAGCGGATGGGAGTATTTGGAATTTATTGGTCGAATAGGCGGGGAAAGCGGTAATGTGATTAAACAAAAGGCAATGAGGCTTCTTGAAGTGGTAAAGCTTGAAAAATCGGCAAAAAGACCTATAGGCGGATATTCGAGAGGAATGAAGCAGAGGCTTGGACTTGCTGTTGCAATGTATCATGATCCATCTTTATATCTTTTGGATGAACCATCCTCTGCACTTGACCCCGAAGGCAGGCTGGATATGCTAAATATTATTGAGGATTTAAAGGGTCAGGGTAAAACTGTTTTTTTATCCACTCATATTTTAAATGATATCGAGAGGGTTTGCGACAGAGTTGGAATCATACATGACGGTAAGATTGTTGTTGAAGATAAGCTTGATTCTCTCATAGGTAAATTTGTACAGCCTGTATATGACATCGAATTTATGAAGACGCCGGATAAAGATATAACCGAAAGGCTTTTGAAACTGGATTATGTGGAAAATGTTTATTTGCAGGACAATAAGGCAAGTATAACGATAAAAAGCGTTGAAAAGGATTCACAGAAGCTCCTTAGGGAAATAGCAGAATCCGATGTGTATATTGCTTCGATTAATTTAAGAAGGAACAGCCTTGAAGAAATATTTTTGAAGGTGGTGAAATGAAGTGAAAAGTTTGAATGCTTTTTTTAGAAAAGAGCTGATTGAAGGGATAAGGACTCATAAGTTTGTAATTATCATTGCAGCAATAATGTTTTTTGCAGTAGCGGATCCTGCCATGTTAAAACTTTTGCCTCAAATATTAAAAAGTCAGATGGAAATGATTGATATCAGCAAGATGAAATTTGATCAATATGCTGCCATGGCAAATTACACAAAGGATCTTTTTCAAATAAGCACCTTCGTTATAATTCTGGCTTTATCGGGGCTAATAGCAGGAGAGAAGAGCAATAAGACATTGACTATACCTGTTTCAATGGGCTGTGATGTATATGGAATAGTTGGAGGGAAATTTCTATTATATGGAATATTCTTGAGTATTTCTTCTATGGTTGGTATGTTGACAGCATATTACTATTCGGGCATAATATTTGGAAACAGCTTTGATATTATTCCGGCTTTAAAGGCCGGTGTGCTTTTCGGGTTGTATTTCCTGTTTGTTTTAAGTATTGTGAATTTTTACAGCAGTTTCTTTAGTAAGGCATTTATGGCGGGGATTATGTCGCTTGTTACAATTTACTTAATGCGTGCAGTTGAAGGATTCGTTAATTTTAAAATGTTTTTCCCGACATATATATTAGGAGATGCCAGTGCGTTTGAATCAGGTCTCCAATCTGACACAATTGTTTCCATAACAGTTGCCCTTTTGGCCATTGTGGCACTAAATCTGTTTGCGGTATTGAAGTTAAAGAGGACTGAACTTAGTAATGGCTGAGAAAGTGTATAGAAAGGGGTAATATTATTTGCTTGAGGCTGAACTGCTTGGATTGGCTAAATCAGGTGACAAAAACGCTCTCAAAAAACTTCTCGAAGCCAATTACAAGGTGGTTTACGGTTACCTTTTAAAGCTGACCATGAACGAGGATTTTACAAGGGATTTGACCCAGGAGACCATGACCAGAGCTATTGTCAATATAAATAAGTTTAAGGGCGAGTCTAAAATTTCTACCTGGCTTATTTCCATTGCATCAAACCTTTTTAAGGATGCTGTAAAGAAAAAGGGGCAAAACCATGATGATATAGATGAAATAGTGGACCTTGAGGCAGAAGAGGATGTTGAGGAAGCCGTTCTTACAAGGGAAAGGCTTGCGAGTTTAAAGAAAGCATTGGCATCGATTCCGACAGAAATGAGGCAGGCATTTATACTAAAGCATTATTACAATTACAGCTATGAAGAGATAGCTGGGATATTGAACTGCCCCATAGGGACTGTGAGATCAAGGATTCACTACTCTATAAAAAAGCTAAAATCGGTTTTGGACGGAGGTATTTCTGATGAGTAAGTGTTGTGAAGAATATGAAGATATTCTTATAGATATATATTATGGAGAAGCGGTAATGAGTGCCGAAATAAAGAGCCATCTTGAAAGCTGCAACAATTGCCGTGAGTTCTTTAATGAAATGGAGGAGCTTGGGGACCAGTTGGCACTTCTTGATGCCGATATTCCAATAGATTATTCGCTTGTCGAGAGTGCTTTCGCTTCTATAGAGCAAAAAGAAGAGAAAAAGAGAAATATAATCGACATGATAATTTTTATGTTAATGGCCATTGGGATATTCTTTGTTATATTTGTTCTTGCATATAAAGGATATGGCAAATATCTGCTTTATGCACAGATAGCCATCTTCTTTTTAGCCCCCTTTAGCTTGATTGCATTTTTTAAGGAAAGACGTTTAAAGGAGGGTATGTAAAGTGAATGATTCATTTTCCTATTGGCTTTTGATTCCTTTGTTCATTGCACTTTTTATTCAGGGAGCCTGGATTTTTAATGACGCTTCCAAAAGAGGCCACAATAAATGGTTATGGGGATTTTTCGGATTGTTGAATATACCCTCGAATCTTATTGTATACCTCATTGTTACACGAGCTATACCAAAGGCAAGCCCATGTGAGCACTGCGGGAAAAAGGTTAGAAATGATTATAAGTATTGTCCTCATTGCAGTGCCTCCAACAGCAATTTTGGCAAAAGCAATTAGAGTTTTTGACTTTTTATACTATTGCGATTATAATTAATAAAGGGCTTGGCAAACATGAGATTAATTGATTTTAATCAATTATATTTATAATGGAGTAGTTAATGTTGAAAATTTTTAACAAGGGATTGCTGGAAGAAATAAAAAGAATTGCAAGTTTTTCCATTATTGGTGTGCTCAATTCGCTTATCACATGGGCCGTAGATGAAATATTAAACGGCCTTTTTAGTGTTAATGGAAATATTTCTTATTCACTTGGCTATTTTGCGGGTATGGTGAATTCATACATACTTAACAGCATATTCACATTCAACAGCAAATCGGATTTTAAAAGAGCTAAAGACAAGATGTTGAAATTTTTTGTCATTAATATACTCTCATATTTAACGTCATTAGGAGCTAAGAACCTCGGTGCAATAATATTCTCCACAGAAAATATGAATTGGATAAACAGTCTGTACGGTATTGTTACAGCACAGGTGGTGAATTATCTGGGTTATAAGCTGTGGGTTTATAGAGATAAAGTTAAAAATAAAAATTTATAATATATAATTTTAATTATAAATGAGTGTATTGCTGCATACCTTCTCCTAATATGGAGGTATGCATATAATATGCAGTAATTTAAAGGAAGGCAGGTTTACAAACAAAATGATACATGCAAGCGGCATATCTCTGAGGTATGGAGGGCGTGCCTTATTTGAAAACGTTGACATTAAATTTACAGCTGGTAATTGCTATGGGCTTATCGGTGCTAATGGCTCGGGCAAATCGACTTTCTTAAAAATACTTTCGGGAGAAATTGAGCCCAATAAAGGTGAGGTTATAATAACCCCCGGCGAGAGGCTGGCTGTTTTAAAACAGAACCATTACGAGTTTGATGAGTATGATGTTTTAAAAACAGTAATAATGGGACACAAGAGATTGTGTGAAATTATGGATGAAAAAGAAGCTCTGTATTCAAAATCGGAGTTTTCGGAAGAGGACGGTATCAGAATATCTGAACTTGAGGCCGAGTTTGCAGAGCTTAACGGATGGGAGGCAGAGTCGGAGGCGGCTACTTTATTGAATGGCCTTGGAATTGGAGAAGAATTTCATTATAAAAAAATGAAGGATATTGATGGAAACCAAAAGGTCAGGGTTCTTTTAGCACAGGCACTTTTTGGGAATCCTGATATTCTGCTTCTTGACGAGCCTACAAACCATTTAGATATTGAATCAATCACATGGCTTGAGAATTTTTTGTATAATTTTGAAAATACTGTCATTGTAGTATCCCATGACAGGCATTTTCTAAACAAGGTTTGTACTCATATTGCTGATATAGATTATGGCAAGATACAGTTGTATGTGGGAAACTATGACTTTTGGTATGAATCCAGCCAGCTTGCATTGCAGCAGGCAAGAGATGCAAATAAAAAGATAGAGGCCAAAATTAAGGAGTTACAGGAATTTATCCAACGATTTAGTGCAAATGCATCTAAGTCAAAACAGGCTACATCAAGAAAGAAACTTTTAGAAAAGCTTACACTCGAGGATATAAAGCCATCTTCACGTAAGTACCCCTTTGTGGATTTTAAGCCGGATAGGGAAGCAGGCAACGATCTTCTTATGGTATCGGGATTATGCAAAACTATTGATGGTGAAAAGTTATTGAACGATATCAGCTTTATTGTAAATAAAGGTGATAAAATAGCATTTGTCGGTCCTAATGGACTTGCAAAAACTACCCTGTTTAAAATATTGACTGATGAACTTAAAGCGGACAGCGGAGAATTTAAATGGGGAGTAACTACTTCTCAAGCATATTTTCCAAAGGATAACTCATCATATTTTGATGGTGTGGATCTTACTCTGGTTGATTGGTTAAGGCAGTTTTCCAAGGATCAGACCGAAACATTCCTTAGAGGATGGCTTGGAAGGATGCTTTTCTCGGGCGAAGAAGCATTGAAGAAGGCTTCTGTACTTTCGGGAGGAGAAAAGGTTCGCTGCATGCTTGCAAAAATGATGCTTTCGGGTGCTAATGTTCTGATATTGGATGAGCCTACCAACCATCTGGACTTAGAATCAATTACTGCACTTAACAATGGACTTATAAACTATAAAGGAACGGTTTTATTTGCATCCCATGACCATCAGTTTGTGCAGACTGTAGCCAACAGGATTATGGAAATTACTCCTAAGGGCCTCATTGACAGGCAAATGACTTATGATGAATACCTTGAAAGTGAAGAGATTGCAGCTCTTAGAAAGAGCATGTATGAATAAGGGTGATGTTGTATAATAATACTTGACACGAAGGCCTCGAACAAATAGTCTAAAAATAAGAAAAAACGGAGGTCAATCATGTCAGGAAAAGAAAAAAGAACTACAAGACAGTATACAAAAGATTACAAGACAGAGTCTGTAAAACTTGTAAAAGAGATAGGAATTACAAAGGCGGCTACAGAATTAGGTGTGCCCAAGACTACTTTATTCCAGTGGGTAAAGCATGCAGAAATGGGTGATTTGGATACTGGTGCAGGCACTCAAACTCCAGGTTCTGCAATGACTCAAGCAATGGAAATTCAGAAGTTGCGGGCAGATATTAAGGCTTTGGTGAAGGACAATGCACGATTGAAGAAAGAAAATGACTTTTTGGAAGAGGCTTCCGCTTTTTTCGCAGCGAGCCGTCAGAGGTTGGCAAAGAAGAGCGAATGAAGCTCATCGCAATAAAGACCGAAAATGGTAAACTGACGGGCGATATTGCGTTTTATTGCAGGATATTGAAGGTTTCTCGACAAGGCTTCTATAATCACCTTGAAGCACAGAAGAAGCCTTGGAAATACGAAGCTCTGGCGGCGAAAATTTACGAAATAATAGATGAAGACGAGTGTAATGATACATATGGGCGATATAGGATGCATAAAGCCTTAGAAATAAAGAAAGAGACCGTAGAAGGTGAATTCCCACATATTCCTTGCGAACGGACAGTGTATAGGATAATGGAACGTTTGGGTATAGTGCACACCCCTAAGCACAAGCCCAACGGGATAACAAAGGCAGACAGGGAAGCCATGAAGTCGGACGACAAGATTAAAAGAGATTTCACAGCGGAAAGACCGCTTGAAAAAGCCGTGACTGATATTACGGAAATTCAGACTGCCGATGGGAAGCTTTATATATCAGCAATTGAAGATTGCTTTGATAATGCAATTTTAGGGATTTCAATGGAAGACAACATGAAAACAGGATTATGTGTAGAGACTTTAAAAAGTGCAATTATGGCTTATCCTGGATTAAGAGGAGCGATTATCCATTCTGACAGAGGAAGCCAGTATACCAGTGGGGAGTATCGCCAAGCCATAGAAAGATATGGAATAATTCAAAGTATGAACAGTGCAGGTGGTAGGTGTCATGACAATGCAAAATGTGAATCCCTGTGGGGGCGATTCAAAGAAGAACTATTGTACAATAGATACGATACAAAGAAAATGCCGATGACAGTGGTAAAGAGCTTAATATGGCGATATTTCATGAGTTATTGGAACAATCGCAGGATCTGTTCGGCGAATGGTGGACTTCCACCGATGGTAAAGAGGAAAAGGTTTTATGAGGCACAATATTCTAAAACAGCGTAGCGATGGGAGCAAAGCGACGCGTTGGTATATAATGGGATTACGCTACGCTCCATCCCATTATATACCAACGCAAAAACCACAAAGTGTTCGAGAAAAATGTGTCAAGTAATATTGACAAGATCAAACAGCACAATAAGCCCGGAACTGTTCTTCGTCGTGTTCTGTAATGCTGTAATGATTGGATTTTCTTCAAGCGGTGTTTATAATACTTTGAATACATCAAAGAAAGAAAATATAAATAAAAGCCTCTAAATTGAGGCTTTTCGTAATTTATTTATTTTCAGCATTCTTTATATATTCTTCAACGACTCTTCTATAATTTTCATCTTTAGGCATGATACCTAAATATTTATATTTCCAAATTGATTGACGTTCAACATCATCTGCATCTGATAAATCAGTATAATCATAATCCATTTTAAATCTGCCATTACTTTCTAATACAAATGTAAGGTTCGTCCATTGTTCTTGTCCATTATTTTTAAATTCATTCCATAACGCTTCTAAGTTGTCTAATAATTTATACCACAATTCATCATATTCATCTTCACTTATATCAAATATTTCAGGAATATCATGACTATATACTGGTTCTTTGCTTCCTGTAGGATAGTAATAAAAAAATGCTTTTTGAACATCCTCTAATATTTCACCATACATAAAAACTTTATCCCACTTTTCAGGAATAGTTTCATCTATGGTATTTGCAATTTTAATATAAATCTCATTTAATTTTCCTTCCATATCATTTTCCTCCTGGAGCATTTTTAAATCTTGCTTTTTGCCAATCGTTCCCACCGATTTTATAATTTATTTTGAAAGATTCTGGACGTTTCGAATTTCCCACATAAACTGGGGTTATTTTAACTTTAACTTCTTTAGGAGGTTCAGCATTTAAAGCCTTTGCCCAAGTACGTTCTAATTTTTCCCACTCACCTTTATTTAGATTGCTATTCATTGGAACAAGGTTGTCAATGTTACCAGAACCTTTAAAGATAGTTGCTATTAAATGTCCTCCCTCATCCTCGGGTTTTCTATCTTTGCCCCCTACTGTTTTTTGAGCATATTTATT
>Ga0209409_1001025_pt1 | contig 25734 bp, 21 predicted proteins | sample AD_JPNMR1_MetaG_FD_184424 | JGI IMG/M metagenome (GOLD analysis project Ga0209409, IMG submission 184424) | Active sludge microbial communities of municipal wastewater-treating anaerobic digesters from Japan - AD_JPNMR1_MetaG (SPAdes) (version 2) | ecosystem: Engineered > Bioreactor > Anaerobic...
ATTGTAAGTACTATACCAGCTATACAGCTCATATAAAGGTTGTGAAGTGCTCTTTGTATTTCTTCTGCACTATTATAAGTTATATGTGCAGTAACTCCAGGTATAGAGCATTGTGATAGTATGCTGATAATGTGCTGTGATACATCTAAGGGATTAGCTGTACTTGTTTTATAGATATATAATGAAACCTGATCCAGAGTGTTGTATCGTGATAGTGAATCCTGTATACCCGCATAGTCTGTTACATGCGCTATTTGACCTAAATGCGTTAGTAAACCTCCAGGTCCTGATAATAGTGGCAGGTGTTTAATTTCATCCAGTGTAAAGAATCTGCTTTTAAGGTGCAATGTATAATCTTTCATTGTATCATGCAGAATCCCGATGGAAGTAATAACATTGTTTTTTTGGATTTGTTCTGTTATGCGTTGCAATGATATGTTGTGAGCAACACAGTAATTATTATCAACAGTTACATGGACCTCACGCTTATTGCCTCCGCCTATCTCAATCTGAGAAACACCCTCAATGCGTTCAATATTTTTTTTATATATGCCTTCTGCAATATCACGCAGCTTGTTAAGGCTATGCTGTGTACTTGATAACCCTATGACCATTATAGGTGAATAGTCATTCCCCTGAAGATATATCTCAGGTTCATTAACATCGTCTGGAAACATTGCACGCACAGGTTCTATCTTTTCATGTATTTCATACACTTTAAATTGTAGATTGGCATCCTTTTCAAAGGTTATGTATATGCGTGCTTCAGTATCGTTGCTTGAAGAAACAATCTCTTCTATTCCGCCTATAGTGCTTATTGCATCTTCAAGTGGGTTGACAATTATTTCCTCAATTTTATAGGGGGATTGCCCAGGATACCGTACCACAATGGTTATGTCATGATTACCTGCATCGGGCAAAAGGGATGAAGGCAATGATGTGAATGCAAAAAAGCCTGTTGCCATGATTGCACAAAAAAGCATCAACGTTGTTATTGTATGAGTTACAAAATGGTGTATTAATTTCATGGCCTGTCCTTAATTGCTAAACGTATGAAATGGGGCAGGCAGAGCATGATAAAGCCTGTTCCTGCAATCATGCCGCCAATGATAGCAATAGCAAGTGGTGACTGAACATCAGCGCCTTCCTGTAATCCTAATGCCAGTGGTATAAGCCCACAAATGGTAGTAAGTGATGTCATTATGATTGGACGTAGTCGCTGTGTGCAGGATTTTGCAATTGATACACATACATTGCTATTTTGGCGATAGTTATGAATAATAGTATCAAGAAGTAATATAGCATTATTCACAATAGTACCTATAAGAACGACTGCCCCCATGAGAGACATGATATTTATTGATTTTCCTGTGAAAAAAAGAAATATGAATGATCCACATAAAGCAACAGGTACTGATGACATGATTAACAGTGGATAGAGAAGTGATTCAAATTGTGCGGCGATAATCATGTATATTAACACAATAGAAAGTACAAGTATAGTATACAGCGATTGAAGTGATTCCTTTGTTTCTATCATTTCCTGTGATAAAACAAACGAAACATTTTGTTTTTTCTGCTTTTCCCACAGCCGTTGTAATTGTTCTATTGCGTTTTCCTGTGAAATGCTGTTTGTTACAATATGAATGGGAATGCATCGCTGCTGATTGTTTCGTATAATTGACGAATATCCCTGTGAATTGGAAAGTGAAGCAATTGTATGAAGTAATGTACATGGAGCACCACCATGAGCCTGAATGGGTATCATTCCTATGTCATCTATACTGTCACGGAACCTGTGATCAAATCGAGTAACGATATCAACTTCATAATCTGATTCAGTGTATTTTCCCGAGTGTGTTCCATACACAGCAGTGTGTATATATGAAGCAAGATCCTGAAGTGTTAATCCAAAAGATGCTAACTTGTCAGTATCAGCCTGTATGGTAAGTTCAGGCTTGCCCTGTTTAATCTCACTGGAACATTGTGTGATCCATGGTTGTCCAGTACATTCACGTATAAATGCATCGGCAGTGGCACTAATATCTTCTAAAGAATCGCCTGTACAATTAATCGTTATATTACCACTACCTGCACGTAACACCTGTAAAAAATCAGTATTTGATGCATTATATTCAATGCAAATATCAGATGGGAGTTTAACATTGTTCTCTAAATATGTAATGCAATCCCTGGCATCTGCTCCATTGTGCAGTTGTACATGAATCTGGCCAATATTAGTATTCTTTTCCCTGCCAAAATATTCGGTGTAATCTTCGGGATTATAGCCTGCTGTTATCAATCGTTTGTCAATATCAGGATAGCGTTCCAACAATGAATCAATATAGTGAAGCATATCAATTGTTTGCTGCAATGGGGTACCAGGTGGTGCTTCCAATCTGATGGTACAATGACTCTGTGTTGTATCAGGCATCAGTGACCTGCCCATAATAATAGCTGCACATATTCCAAGCACAATAATACCGAAAGTTATTGAGTAAATATATTTACTCTGTAAAAGTAGTGTATCAAGCAGCAAAAGGTATCTGTGTTCAATAGTGTGCAGCAATACATCTACTTTGTGGAAAAGTACATTACTATGAACTATCGCCACACTATGCTGTTGCTTTTTAGAATGATGAGCTACTTGTGAATGGATGGTGTGCAGTGCAGGGATAAGAAGCAATGCAACAAAAAGAGAAGCTAAAAGGGCGATAGTTACTGTAATGGCTAAATGCGCAAATAGGGCGCCGCCCAATCCCTTTATGAGTAGTAGTGGCAGAAAAATGACCACACTGGTTAATGTAGATGCAATAAGTGATGGTGCGATGGTATATATGGCTTTCGGGAGTGATGTATTTTTTTCATTGGTAATGGATTCAATTACTACTATGCCACAGTCAACAAGCATGCCCACGCATATGGTCAATCCGCCTAATGACATCATGTTGATATTAATGGAAAATATGTTCATGAAAAAGAAGGCAATGATAATTGATACAGGTATTGCTATGGTAATAATGAGTGCTGAATAGAAACGCTGTGTGAAAAGGAGAAGAACAAAAAATGCAATGAAAGAACCAGCTATAGCAGATGACACAACACTGGATATGGCACTGCGTATGTATTGCGACTGATCGCTGATTATATCAAATGATAGTCTTCTGCGGTATTTTTTTTGCAGGTTGTCAACAAGGTTGCGCGTCTTGCGGCACACCTCAACAGTGTTTTTGCCTGACTCCTTAATAATGGATAGGGTAACACAGGGATGACCATTGATAAATGACTGGCTGGTGATTTCTTTGAAGCCATCGATAACGCGGGCAACATGTTTTAAAAAGACTAAGCGGCCATCCTGGGTTTTCTTAACAGGAACATTTTCAATGTCACCAATGTTTTTAAACTCACCTGCAGTTCGTATAAGGAGTTCTTTATTTCCTGTAATGAGGGTACCTGCAGGATAATTGTAGTGAGATGACTGTATACTATTGATTATCTCATGTATTCCAGTATTGTATGCCTGCAGTGCATCACGGTTTACAAGTACTTCAATCTGGCGTACTTTGCCTCCTGTTACTTTAGCATTGCCAACTCCATCAATACGTTCAAAAAGTGGTACTATATTTTTTTCTGTTTCATAGCGCAGCTGTCGTAAATCCATATCCTGTGATGTAATAGCTATGTTCATAACTGGTAAAGAATTAGGATCAAAGCGTGTAACGATTGGCTTATAGACATCCTGAGGAAGGATACCTTTTACAAGATCAACTTTTTCGCGAACCTTTAAGAGAGCAAAATCAACATTGCTTCCCCATTGTAATGTGGCAACGACCAGGCTTGCGCCTTCAATTGATTCAGAATGTATACGCGTTACACCAGCGACGCTGTTAACTGCTTCTTCAACTGGTTTTGTAATAAGCTGTTCAATTTCCGATGGGGAAGCACCAGGATATAGTGTAATAATGGAAATCTCAGGATATTGTACAGGAGGCAGCAGATCCATGGTGAGGTTACACGCTGATATAATGCCAAAAAGGCACAGTGCGCTAAATGACATGATAATTGTTACAGGGCGTTGTACTATTAATGTTCCCATATAGTGCATTACATAGTAAGATACATGGTAAACGGTTGTAGCATGTAATTGCCCACGCTATCCCTTATTCCATTGATGCCATGATTAATGGATAATCTGTAATATGATTGTGGAGTAAGATTAAACATATATATATCAACACAATCGGGATGATTAGTTGGTACTTCTATCTTCCATATTTTTGGGATAAGTGTTGAACTTGATTGTGATGCAATCAGGCTAAATGATATAGCTTGCATTGCTGAGGGTAAATCCAGTGATGCAATAGTGGCCAGAGTATTTGTTGTATTGGTAAATTGGATCCTGAATATCAAGACTGTAACATCAGTATTGTTTATGAGTTTGTAACATGAATATGGTGGTGCCGATTCGATGATATCATCATTTTCTAATAGACGTGACAAACTATCATCAGCATTCCCATTGGAATCCCAACTTATCTGATATATATTTTTGCTATTATTACCATATGGAATAACTTCAATTGGTTGTGAATATTGTGAATATATTTTAAATGGGAAATTGTATACCTTATCAAGAGTATTGCCTGCTATGTCTTTGGCCTGTGAAGAAATAGTCAGAACATACGTTTGCATCAAATGTAATGGTGAAGAGGGTATTATACGAAGACTGTGGTCATCTTCCCATGAAAAAAAGCTATTACAGGGAGGGGATATGTTGATACTTTCATTAGTATCAATACGCTGCATAGCCTTTGAAAATCGTATAAGTACATCTGCATTTTTATCGATGCCTTCTGTTGTTGTGAAAGGCTGCAGTCGAACTTCTGTGCCGTTATAATGAGCAAAACAGCCAACAGAATAATCAGGTGGCTCCACTGATTCAGGATTTAGAGTTGGAAGGGTAAAGTCAGTACCACATATAAAGATACTTTTATATTCTTTTAATAAATGATTTCCTGCTATATCTACAATATCTGTTGATAGAGTAATGGTGTATGTTGTGCCATGAATATAGTTATTATACGGTGTAAATACTAGAGTAGAATTATCATTCAGCAGCGTAATATCACCAACAACGTATGGGGTAATTATAAAGCCTTTTTTTACTGAATCTAACCTGACTGCTTCAGAAAATTGTACAATCAGTGGAGAAAATATGTCAGATACTCGTGCTCCATCCGCAGGTTGTATTGATACAGCTTCAGGTTTGATTAGGTCTATGCTTGTTGAAAATGACGATGTGTAATCTTCTTTAAGGTTGTTGCCATGACTATCTTCCGCACTGGAGCGAATAATAATAGTATATACAGTTGCGTCTTTACAGTTTTCAATAAGGTCAAAAAAAAGTTTATTGTTTTCCCATCGGAAATGCCCCTTTGGCTGATGTTCTCCGCTAAAAGAAAAAGCTTCTTCGGTTTTTGGTCTATCCATTGATTCAGAAAATTCTACGCAAATAACAGGTCTATCTTCTAAAACTACGGACCTGTTAGCAGGGGTTATGCTAATGACTTCTGGGGGGTCAATATCCACAAAATAATTACAGGATACAATTGTAAGAGAAAGGAAAATTATGGTAAGAGATACTTTCATAGTAAACTCCTATACATGAAACATTTCTTAATCCACTGGATGAAAATAAAATATATACCATACATCTTTCTGCATAGGTATGCCATTGCTTGACTTTATGCCGTCAGTGCCACCTTTAAATGTTAATTTGTATACATTTCCGCCTTCAATTGCAGCGATAGTTAATTTCAATGTCTGGCTATCATCTATCCACCTGAATTGATTAATATTGCCACTTATTTCAGGTTGTTCACCATACAGGCATTGGATTGTTACATTATCTGGTACAGAATTCCTGAGAATAGGTGCTGAAAAATGTACTGTAAACTCATAGGTGGTGTTTTCATTCGATTCATCACCTAAGTCAGTAACACGTAAAGGAGTTAGAGCTTTTTGTTCATGGATCAAGCATTCAAGGTTAGTAATTGATGGTATGCTGGAAAGATTACCATTTGTTATAATATATACGCATAGATCATTGAGCAATGTGTTTTGAGCTACATCTTTTAGATTTGTATTAATACGTATTTCATATCTGGTGTTAACATCTAATGGTTGCGGGAAATGAATAATACAGGTTTGATTTAAATTTCCCCAGTATGAATCCCAGGTGGACTGTGGTGAAATAATAAATGCTCTATTTATCGATGAAGTATCTATTGGTTCATTAAAAGTAATAATAATTTCATCGTTTATATTTGCTCCTTCATATATTGTAAAGTTTTCAGTTTGCGCCATATTTTGTGAAATTGAAGTTGTGTAGAGTCCTGTAATAACTGGACGTATATATTCACTACCTGTTCTGAACCTGCATGTTACAGGTTGTATCATCATGTTATGGGAAAGATCCTCGCATTTTGCTATATCAATTTGATACCAGGTATTAAACAGTAACGGTTTGTAAGGAGTTAGAGTTAGTATGGTGTTTGCAGGATCCCACATGCTTGTATAATCAACCGAAGGTGATAATCGTATATTTTTTTCAACTGAAGCGGTGTCCATGGGTTCGGAAAAAGCAATTGTTATGGATGTATTCAATGCTATATTTTCACTACAATCATCTGGTTGCAAAGATTCTATCTCTGGTGGGATTGTATCCAATCCTATTGTAAAATTTGATATATGCTGGGTAACCAGAGTATTGTCATGAGTATCGCATGCAGTTTTTTCAATAATAAGGCGATAGTAACCATTGCTAAGCGGCAATTCAGGTGTAAATGTCATTTCAGTGTCATTGTTGCTCCAGGCAAAATTTCCTTTTATGGAACTATCGCCATATTCACCATATAACAATACAAATGCCTTTTGTGTTTTATCCTTATTCATTGACTTAGAAAAGCAAACGCTTACAGGACATGATGATTGCACAATAGCATTATGCAGTGGTGAATATGAAACAATTTCTGGTGGTGTTATGTCCACGCTACATGAAATCAAAGAAACCATACATGTGAAATGTAATAACGCTTTCATAGATACCTTTACCATTAATTGGTTTTTAATATTGGTTTTACTTTAGCTTTATCAAATAAAAGCTTTATCTGTGAGTTTGCTATGATGTCGCCTTCCTGTAGCCCTTCAACCAATACTTCCTCATCCATTCTTTCTTTAATGGTGACTTTCTTTTCAAAGGCCATAGTATTTTTTATAATAAAGACACTGGAACTATCGCTTTCTTTAAGAGATGTTGCAGGGATGCAAATAGCATCTGGTATTGTTTGTACATTGATAGATACACGGGCAAACATGCCAGGTTTCAGGCTATTATCGATATTTGAACATATAATTTTCACATCTGCTGTTCGTGATGTCTGGTCAATTACAGGACTTATGATTTCAACCTTGCCAGAATATGTCTTATGTAATGCATCGATGGTGATTTTAACTTTCTGGCCAGGCTGTATAGAAATCAGGTCATTTTCATTAAGCTGAGAGATGCAATATACCTTGGAAGTGTTAATGATGACAAAAAGATTGGTATCCTCACTTACCTTTTCGCCTATATCAATTGAACGTACAGCAACAATGCCATCAATAGGTGATTTGATTGAAGCTTCGTTTATATTGGTTTTGATTATATCTATCTGAGTTTTTGCCTGTTCAACCTGGCTTTTTGCTGCATCACATTCTGCTTGTTCCATTGCGGTATTTATTAATGTAAAAAGCTCATTCGTTTTTGATTCATCTTGCGGTTTGGTAAAACCAGCCTTGACAATATCACTATCTCTAAAACCTACAATCAATGTTTCATAATCTTTCTTAGCCTGTAAAAATTGTGTCTTGACCGTATGATAATTAGTCCGCAATGTGTTGAGTTCTGTTTCGGTAACACCACCTGCTTTAAATAATTTCTCTTTTTTTCTGAGTATATCTTCTGTATTTTGAAGCGTTACATATTTATCAGTAAGTTCCAGTCGTGATTTTGCTATTGCTTTCAGGCGTTGTTCAACATTTCTTTTGGCCTGTAATAATTTCTCTTCAGCTAAGCGTAAATTTGCCTGAGCTTTTTTGAGCTCGGCTGTAGCTTCTTTAAGTTGCAATTCCAATGCATATGTTTCAATCTTTGCTAATAATTGTCCTTTTTTAACTCGCTTGCCCTGTTCTACAAATATATTTTCTACGCGGCCAAATATCTTGGATGAAATAATAGCTTTGTCTTTATACTGAACTGTTGCAATGCTGTTTACTTTTTTTGTTATTGCTTTTGCTTTTATTGTGAAGGTTTCAACCTGTATGGGCATTTCCTGAATTATTGTATCGTTATCCAAAGATAACGAAAGTATGGCATATGCTGTTGAGATAATTACGGACAGTAAAACTAATAAATAAATTTTTCTTTTATTTTCTCTGAGTAACGTAAAAAAGTCCATAATCAATTATACATCTCCCTCATATTTTTAAAATATGGATTCAATAGGCAGTCCAACGGCATTTTCTAATGCTGCCATTGATACAAAGACATCAGTTATTGTTTCCTGCAGCCTGAGACGTGCCTGCGAAAGTTCAACCAGTGTTTTTAACACATCATAGCGGGTGATATCACCTAAACGAGCCTGCTCATTTTCAATTGAAGATTGTTTTTCAAGAAGCAGTACGGTTTGCCTGGCTATTTCAACTTTTTTCAAAGACTCCATCACAGTATCATAAGCTTTTGAAACATCAGTACGTATTATCTGAATGAGTTGCTGATGATACTTCTGCGCTTCAGTGTATGCTGCTTCAGCATCAATTATAGATCGTATAAACGATGGATTATCATAGACAGCAACAGATGCACTGGACTTTATGTCTGTAGTATTACCATTGTCTTTTTTTCCATATGAATTGCTCAGGGAAGCTGTGTTTCCAAAAAGTAAACTTGTTACTGACAGACCAACATTCCACATTTTTTTATTCATGGGAAATTCTGTACCGCTATAACCGTAACTTGCAAAAAGTTGAATTCGTGGTAGATAGTAATACTGTGCCAGCTGGTATTCTTTTTGAGTTTTTATAAGTGTATAATAACTTTTCTTAAGTTCATTGCGATTTTGCATTGATAAGGATATCAGGTTTTCTTTACTTGCCATAGTGATGTTTTGTAGCTCAGTATATTCCTGCTCTGGCAATTGTATAGAAGCATAGTTAATACCTAAAGTGGTAGCAAAATCCTGCAATGAATTGGCATATTGATTTTGTGCGCTGAGAATATTGTACTGCGCTTCAGCAATTTTCCCATCAACCTGTATCAGCTCAAGCTCTGTGGCCATACCTAATTGTTGTTGTGCAGTAATGATGTTTTTTTGTAACTGGAGGCTTTTTAAAAGAAGCTGATAGATTTCAATTGATTTTCTCTTTTTTTGTAGAGCAAAGTATGCCTGTTTAGTTGAAAGAATGATATTATTTTTTTCTATGGTATATTCTTCATTTGCAAGCATAGATTCAATCTGTGCTATTGAATATGCAATTAACGATTGTTGGTTTGAAAAAATATCATATTGTACTGTACATGCAAGCGATTGAAAACGTGTATCATCTTCTCTAATTGCAACAGTATCGCTTTTTGAATATTGAAAAGAAACATTAGGAAGCAACTCACGCCATCGTTCGTGTACAATCATACGTGATGATTGAATCTTTGCTTTTAGCCTTTCAAGCTTTACACTGTTTTTCAATGCTAACTCGCATGCATTGTCCAATGTCAGTGTTTCCTGACTCCATGCAGAACAGGTTGCAATGATGTAAACTGCAAAAATACAAAACAACTTTTTCATTTTTTAACAACCATAGCGTCAATTTCTTTGGCGATAGCTTTGGCTATCAGTGCCTGGTCAAAACTTTCCTGTAAGCGACAGCTTTGTGAAATAATCCGTATGCTAGCAATATGCATTGATGCATCGTTGATGAATATAAAAAGTGAAGCATTTTCCACCTGATTGAAAATATCGCCAGTTTTAGTGATGAAAATATCAACAGTAGCTGTATATTTGAAATCCTGTTCGCGATATATGGGATTAAAATATGAAGCAGCTTTGAGATTATACTTTTGCAGATGAAAAACAATATGAGAAACTAATGAATCTTTTATGGTGCTATATAGCTCATTGTGAATGCGCACATCTTTGATAAAAATTGAATCATTAGCAAATGGAGCATGCTGAACTGTTTGAATATCTAAAGACTTGCATGCGGTAAAAAATACAAGGGCAGATACCATAATCATAAGCTTTTTCATAGTTACTCTCCATTTGTTGAATCATCAAATTGCTTTATGGCTTCAAGGATTGCCTGGTGCTTTGCAGCACGTTCAGGCAGATGTATCTCGTTATATATTTCCTGTAATTGTCTGTGTATTTGCATGAGCGGGAAATAGTTGGCAAAAGCTCTGTGAAATGTTATAATAGCATCATCATACTGTTTATTTGCATACTGAATAGTGCCCAGAAGATATAATGCAACTGGATCATTGGGAGAATGCAGAAGTGCTTTTTCAAGATATCTGATTGCTTGATCTTGTTTCTGGTTTCTTATAAACCATCGTGCATACAGAATATATCCCTGAGAACTATCGGTTAACTGGATATACTTTTCTATTGTTTTTTCAAAATAGCTATTATTGGTAAAAAAGTATATCTTTGCTAAAAGCAAATATGAATCAGGTAAATCTGCTTTTTTTATTGATTCCAGGCATAAAGTACTTGCACCTTCAAAATCTTTGTTTGCATAACGTGTAAGTGCTTTGTTATACAATTCTTTTGCATGATTGGTATTGCTACAAGCAATGTAGAACAAAAGTACTATTATACTAGTAAATGTTCTCATTATTCACCTTTGATATTTGATAGTAGTGTTGTTACAGCCAATGCTATAAGCTGTTGTTTGTGCAGTTCGCTGTCTATACTGGAATCATAGTATTTACTGAAATTGTCAGACAACGATATGGTAGGATTGGTGCTTATCCATTGTTTCATCTTATTTGAATAAGAATAATTGCTTGTTAGCGTAAAGTAAACTTCAGGTCTGGTTAACAGCTTCTTTTGTTGAAATAAGTCAAATGATGTTAAACGAACACTACCACGCCACACAATCACATTATGAACAGAAATACTTGCATTAATTTCAGCAAAATAGTAATGATAGGGATAGATTGCTGTAATATCCGAATGTTTATGCGATACCGATAGAGTTTCAGATATTTTCTCAATACGGAGTGTGTCGATTATTAATGATGGATGTTGGTTCTGCTGTTTAGTATCATCAAACAGAGTAATCGTTCTATTTTCATTGATTATTTGAATTCCCTGCTGTAATAATGCTTTCTGTATTTCATTATTCCATAGAATGAGTTCCTTTTTATCACTTGAATCATTATCATCATTGTTCACGTATGTAACAGTGATAGTATCGGGAATAATGAACCCAGATGGTGGGCTCATGCGTTCTACGGTGTGAAGTTTATTGTAATTATCGATAGCATATACCTCTGTTATACTGTTAGCCTGTGGTTTTGGTGGGATAGTTGCTGTTGTACATGAAATACAAAACATAATTATTGTTATAAAAGTTGTAATAATTAACATTTTAAATGAAATGTGTATCATGATGTAATTCCCCTGGGTAAAAGTGTTTTTCTTATCTCAATAGCTCCATTGCTATGGTTTTCTCTGTGTGGATCATTACGTTTCTTCACATATTGAGTGCCTGGTGTTTTAATTTCAGATTTCTCTGCACCTTGTTATCCAGAATGGAATAAAAGACACAGCGTTTTAGACTCACTATATACAACGCAGGAATTGAAAAAAATTAACGGGGAAATATAAAAAATTTTTATTTTTTTAAAATTTTTTTATGGTTAATACGGTTTATAGTGTTGTTAAAGGCAAAGAGTTATATTTTATTCCTTAAGAGTATTATTGCTGTAAACCTCTTCCCATCTTCTATATTCTTGCAGAAATCTATCCTCTGCAATACTTGTCTGTATACCCTCAATAAATTGCTTCATAAAATACAGATTATGATAGGTATTGTAAATGAGGGCTGCTATCTCATTCATCTTATAAATATGACGCAGATATGCTTTAGTAAATGTCCGGCATACATAACACTGGCAATGTTCATCCAGAGGCTCGAAATCCTGTGCATATATACCCGATTTGATATTGACGCGCCCTTTTGATGTAAAGAGTGTCCCATTGCGGGCAATGCGTGTTGGCATCACGCAATCAAACATGTCCACGCCATGTTTTATTGCTTCAAGTATTTCAAGTGGACTCCCAACACCCATCATGTAGCGGGGTTTATCCCATGGCAACATGGGTACTGTTAAGGCTGTTATCTGAGCATATTCACTTTTAGGTTCACCAACGGAAAGACCGCCAATGGCATAGCCTGAAAAATCATACTCCAGTAATGCTTCTACACAATGTTTTCGTAAATCAGGGAAGGTGCTGCCCTGTACTATTGCAAAGAGTGCCTGTCTGTCTGTATCAAAGGTATTTTTCCAGTACTCAAATGATGTGGCTGCCCAGTGCAGAGTACGGTCCACTGCCTTTTGTGCAGCATGGTGTGTTGAAGGGTACTCAACACATTCATCTAAAACCATCATGATGTCAGAGCCAATAACCTTCTGTATGTCCAGTACCTTTTGCGGGCTGAAAAAATGTTTGGAACCATCAATATGTGATTTGAACTCAACCCCGTTATCGTGTACCTTGCGTAAATCGGCCAATGAAAATACCTGAAATCCGCCTGAATCGGTTAATATAGGTTTGTGATAGTTCATAAAATTATGAAGACCACCCACATCTTTGAGCAGTTCAATACCAGGACGAATATACATGTGGTATGTATTGGACAGAATTATCTCAAAACCAATTTCTTCAATATCGCGTATTGTTAGTGCGCGGATAGCACCTCGAGTTGCAACGGGCATAAAGACAGGTGTGTGCACAATACCATGGGTAGTGTGAAGAATTCCCCTGCGTGCCTGTGTGTCACGATCTTTTTTAATAATCTCAAAATGCATTAGTATAGCCTGTATGATTGTTATAACTGCAAAAATTCTGGCTTTGAAAATTCTGGATGCGGATACGTATAAAATCCTTTGCCAGTTTTTGTTCCCAGTAACCCATTGTCAATGTAGTTCTGTAGAAAAGCAGCATTCTTTTTACCCTGTTTGTCATTTAACAAATCTGCCCAGTATTTTGTTACTTTGTATACTGTATCCAGCCCAATACTGTCCATTATGCCAAATGGACCAATAGGTGTGCCCATAACACCCATAAAACTTCTATCTATATCATAGATATCGGCTACCTCATTGGCTGCAAGTGTTAGTGCTGAACTTATTAACGTCATGAGCATTGTATTGAATACATACCCATGATTTTCTTTTTTTAACACAATTGGAATCTGCCCTAATTTTTTTGCAAAAGCGATAGTTACCTCTAAAGCTTCTTTGCTAGTTTGTGGATGTGGCATAACATCAACAATCTTTGTTGTTCTGACATCATGAAAATGGAATGCCAGGAATTTATCAGGCCTGCCTGTTTCTTTTGCAATTTGTGATGGTACCAGTGACGAAGTATTGGTAGTAAATATAGTGTGTTGTGGGCATAGAGCATTAAACTCACTGAATACTTTTGCCTTTAATGCTGGATCTTCAGGTACTGATTCGCTTACAAAATCAACATCTTGCGCCGCTTTTGACGCATCGGTAAAATAATGTATCAATGGTAATGCACCAGATGCATTTTTTACAGTATGTTTTTCAAACCATTCGGCCAGTTTTACAATTCTTTCCTGAGCACTTTTAAGAGCATCTTCCTTTACATCATACAGGTGCACTCTATAACCATGCATAGCGCATAAAAAGCCAATCTGCTGCCCCATAGTTCCGGAACCAATAATTAACACCGTTTTAATGGTACTGGTATCCATACTATCCTCCATAGATTATTATATAGTAACTATCGTATGTGATTTATGTGAAATACTGTGTTAATGGCAAATCGGGGTGCATGTTCGTCAAGTATAATTATAATCAAAAAAAGGAGCATAAAGCCCCCTTTTTTAATTAATAATGAAAGCAGATATAATATTATTTAAATGGAATACGAATGTTATCAAGTGAAACTTTGTAACCACCTGAAACCATTACGTACCCTTTGTATGTGTCGGTAGTATCAGTAATTTTAGCCATGAACCACGATCCGGTTCTGGCGTCTTCTTTGTTTTCGGGAGCACAATACACATCATCTGTTTTATTGCTGTCAAAAGCAATAATAAGTTTGCCAATTTTAATTTCAGATTTGGATGCAATTCGTGATTTCCAGAAATACTTTGTCCATAATTCTTTGCCCGATTCCACAATCATAAATTGACCTTCATTTTTTGTTTTAGCACTGGGAGGTGTTATCACTTTTGCAAGATTAACCCATATATAGCCCTGTCCGGGGAAATCGTTCTGCGAAATAAAGTAATCAGCAGGCTGAATAAAATGTGCATCAGCATCAGATGGTACGTAATCTGCCGAAGCCTGCTTTGATTTTTTTGTTGTTGATGTTTGCTCAGTAGATTTGGTTGTTACTGTATCAATTGCAGCATCAGTAACTTTGCCTGCAATCGTATCACCCAGGATGTTTCTACTGTCACTGCTGCAGCCAACTATCAAAAATATACAAAAAGTTATAAAAGAGAATATTAAAATAATATTTTTCATATGACATTCCTCCTTTGGAACTATTTTAAAATTATTCTTATGTTTTCTTTGTTAACTTTATAACCGCCTGAAACGGTTACATAGCCTTTATACAGGTCAGACATATCGGTGATCCTGGCCATGAACCATGAGCCGTTTCGTGCACTATCCTTATCTTCAGGAGCATGGTACACTTCATCTTTCTCATTGTCATTGAAACAAATTACAATAGTGCCAACCTTACACTCACCTATAGCTGCTATCCTTGATTGAAAGAAATATTTTGTCCACAGCTCTTTGCCTTCCCTAACCGTCATAAACTGGGCTTCATTTTTTGTTTCAGGTTTTGCCGGTTGAATCATCTTTGCAAGATCCACATAGATCCACCCCTGTTTGTATGGCTGATTTGAAACAAAATAATCATCATCCTGGATAAAATGAGCATCATCAAGAGCAAGTAAAACCAACGGCATGCTGAAACATACAACGATCGCAATACTGAAAAATTTGCGATACATATACAACCTCCTTTGATTATAATTTTGCACTTTATAACAAGTTGGCATGTGTTAATGTCAAGGTGTAATAAAGTGTTTACATTCTTTATCCAATGACCAGTTACCCTATCCAGTAACTATCGCTTAAAATGCTTCATGTATATGAATACCTGGTACATGCGATTTTGCTGCCCCAATCATGGATACAGCAACATGTTTTGCTTCTACGGGCGCGTACTTTTTTAACGTCCCTTTCAATATGTATTGAAATGGTTTTGCACATTTTTGAGCTATATCTTCAAGAAAGCGCTTTTCATCCCTCTGACCCAATAAAAGTGATGGCCTGAATATATGCACTGCATCAAATTGGATTGAAGCCACGTCCTTTTCCATCTGCCCTTTTATTCTATTGTAAAAAAACAATGAATGGGGATGTGCTCCAATAGCGCTGATAACCAAAAATTGTTTTGCTCCCTGTGCATGGGCAATTCTGGCTGCTTTTACTACATAGCCATAATCAACCTGTTTAAATGCTTCTTTTGAGCCTGCTTTCTTCATGGTAGTACCCAGGCAACAATAGACATCATCCACCGCAAACGCATGGGCTACCGTTTCAAGATTATTAAAATCGGCAATATATTGAGAAACTGACCTTGCCTGTAGATGTACCTTTCGCCGTGTTATCACATGTATAGCAGAATAATAAGTATCATTAGTGAGCAACAATAGAAGGTTTGAACCTACAAGACCAGTTGCACCCAGCACACACGTTTTTTTATTCATAATAGTAATGTTAAAAAAATTTTGTAATAAAGTCAACTGAAAATAAAAATTATTTTTTATACAAACGTATTTTTGGCAGGATAAAAGGAGTGGTCTTTTTATAGTGTATATAGTCATTACCAAATTTGTGTATCAGTTCTTTTTCTTCAAAAAGTGCATCATAGAGCATATGAAAAAGAACTATTGCTAATAGTAGTGCTGCAGCTATTCCATGATTAATAATAATTCCTGCACCTGTATAATACAGTGTCAGGCCCAGTGTCATGGGATTGCGGCAAAACCTGTATGGTCCTGTAACAATAAGTTTCTGAGGGCCAAACACAGGGACAGGTGTTCCTTTACCTATGGTTATTTGTGAGATAACAGCCCATAGAGAAATTAACAGGCCAATGATCCCCACTGCAACACCTATACCTGCAAGGTCAGTTATGTGATGCGGTGTTGGTACAATTTTAAATGATATTAGTGCGATAGTTACCGGTAGTAGTATAATCCAGAAAATAATCCCGGATATTGTTATAATAATGTTAACAATCACCTCTCATAATCCTTTCAATAAAAAATCTTCAGGCATAAAAATGTATTTCCTTTGAACATGTGAGATAGTAATCATAAGTAAAAAGTTAATAGTGAATAAGCTCTTCTGGATTTATTGACTGCTTGCCTTTATACACCTCATAGTGAAGATGTGGTCCGGTTGCTCTACCGGTAGCACCAACGGTGCCTATCTGTTGACCTTGTTGCACAACCTCACCTGGCTTTACCAGACGTTTTTCAAGATGTGCATACAGTGTTTTTATATTGTTTTCATGTTCAATGATGATGCAATTACCATATCCATTATTCATGTACTGTGATGAAGCAACAATGCCATGTGCACTTGCCACTACTTTAGTCCCTTTTGGTGCAGCTATGTCTATCCCTTTATGAAATGAATATTTTTTGGTTACAGGATTTTCCCTGTATCCATATTTACTTGTCATTTTTCCTTTTGTTGGTGCAATTAAGGATTCTTTGTTGCCTTTTTTGTCTTCTTCTGGTTTTTTGTCAGGTGGCATTTCATTTTTTGCATATTCATCATGGTCAACCACATCAGTAGCGTTAGAAGGCTCAACAGGAACTACCAGTTTTTCTTCTCCACCAACATTTGCATTTATTTCTTTCATTAATGCATGTATTTTTTTAATGATTGCATCCTTTCTTTCAACATCAGATACATACTGCTGTTTTACTTTTTCAGTGTCAGCCTGTTTTTGCTTAACTACAGAAGCCTGAATATTTACCAATAGTATTATGCTTATAATAATGAACCATTGTTTTTTCATATATACATTAAATCTCCTTGTAAAATAGAATTTCATGATTGTCATCCCTGATACTATCCGTAATCTTTGGAGCAGTAAGATTGTGAATCACGTTCAGGATGACCATTGCAAAAAAATATTTTCATTTCACGATTGCAGAGTAACACCCTGTATCCAGATACAGTTATCTGCTATCACGGCGATATATATTCATACTATATTTATTTTCGGAGTTATTAAAGGAAAGTCTTACTGTGAAAGGACTTCATTAATTACTCTTACTATCTCTTCAATTTTATATGGTTTTGCAATAACACCTTTGAATCCATATTCTTTATAATGTGACATCACCGGGTCATTGGAATATCCGCTTGAAACAATAACTTTTGCTTTAGGATTTATTTCTAAAATTTCTCTTACTGCCTGTACCCCACCCATGGCTCCAGGGACTGTAAGGTCCATAATGATAATATCATAAGGAAAGCCATCAGCTATGGATTCACGGTACTTAATAATTGCTTTTTCCCCACTATCAACCCAATCAACTTGAAATCCATACATATCAAGCATATGCGAAGCAACCTCATAGATTGTGAAATCATCATCCATGAGCAGTATTTTTCCTCCTGGGGGAGTAATGTGTGCTTCCTGTCCTGTGTGGCTATGTATGCTTTTTTCTGTAGCATGGAGATAGATAATAAATTTTGATCCTTTATCTACTTCTGAATGAACTTCAATATGTCCACCATGACGCTTTATTATAGAATAACTTGTTGCCAGCCCTAAACCACTGCCACGTTCTTTAGTGGTAAAAAAAGGATCAAATATCCGTGATAAATTTTCCTTCGGGATACCAATTCCTTCGTCTTTTACTGTTATCCTGACATAATTGCCAGGCAACAGTGGTTTTTGCTGAGTACCATCATACACAAAATTTTCAGCTTTTATGGTAATAATCCCTCCGTGAGGCATGGATTGTGCTGCATTTATGATTAAATTTTGAAACACCTGACTCATCTGGCCCACATCTACTTCACAATTCCACATATCAGATTGTATTTCAAAATTACACCTTACACTGGAACCTGACAGTACAAACTGTGCGGTATCCCTGATTACCTGTTCCAGCGAAGTTACTTCTTTTATTGGCTCACCACCTTTTGAAAAGGTTAAAAGCTGTCTGGTGAGGTCAGCTGCCCTTTGTGCTGCATTTTCAATGCGTTCTATATACTTTTGATATAATTCTCCATCAGTAAGTTTAATTTTCAGTATTGAAAGATTGCCAATGATAGATGTTAATAGATTATTGAAGTCATGAGCAATGCCCCCAGCTAAAATAGAAAGTGATTCTAATTTACTTACCTTTTGAATTTCTTTTTCCAGCCAGTACTGACCGGTGATGTCATGCATTACAATAACTGTACCAATGATATTTCCTTCAACGTAGATTGGAGCACCCGATAGTTCTACAACTACGTCTCTATCTTGGGATTTAAATGTCAGAGCAAAGCCGCTTGTATCAAGCTCACCATATTGTAAAATCTCATTTACGGGATTTTTGAATTCTTCTCTGGTGGTAACATAATAAAATGTGAATACTGAATTGAATGGCCTGCCAATTACCTCATCAGATGATTTGCCTGCTAATTTTTCAGCCTTGTCATTGGCAAGAATAATATGGCCCTGTAGATCAGTTGCTACAACACCATCATATATAGAACGCAATGTTGCGTGTAATCGCTCAGTCTCTTCTTCAAGCTTATGCGTGGCTTCAGTAAGTTCATAATGCGTGCGCACCATTTCTTCATTCATTGCTTCCAATTCTTCATACTGAGATTGTATTTCCTCATACTGCTGTTGTATGGTATCATACGCTTCTTTCAATGCGCTAATATCAGTGATAATGGCTATGCTGGTGGGTATGCCATCCAGGGAAACCATCTGAGCTGAAATGAGGACATCGATAATATTGCCAGTTTTTCGTTTTAGCTGTGCTTCATATTGCAGTTTTGCTTCTTTTTTTTGCAATCGGTTACTATACTGGGTTAACACTTCTTTACCCGGTTCCGTATCAGCAACAATTGTAATCAATTCCATATTATTAAGTTCTTGTACAGTATACCCCATCATTCGGGCAAATGCATCATTGGAATATACTATCTTCCAGTCCTGTACCAGTATTATGCCATCATGGGCGTTTTCAACAAGGGTACGATATCGAGCTTCTGAAGTTGCAAGTTGTGACAGTGCCCGTTCTTTATCACGACGCCACGTATTTACCTTGTCAGCAATCCCTAATGAAAACAGTATAATCATTGCCGATGAGCCTAATTGATAACCCCATGCAGTAAAGAAATTATCACCTAATACACCAAAAGATCGTAATCCAATAAGCAACACTCCTATTACAAAGCTTAATGTGGCAATATTGTAAAAGATTGCCTCTCTGATTTTTTTTATTTGTGCTACTACTCCAATAACAATAACTGAAACTGAGCCAATAGCTGCCATGAGTACTGATAGCTGTGTAGCATAGTAATATGGCAGCAAAAATGGTGTTAGTGCACTAAGTACAGTTATGAGTGTCAATAGAAGTACATATGTATCCAATTTTCTTATAACAAATCGTAATGATAAAAATTCACGGGTAAAGAGCAGTATGCCAGTCATTGCAAAAAATACAGAAAAAGGATGACATATATTTCCCCACCAGGTACTTGTAGGCCACAAATATTGAGCGGCAAGTCCATTGTTGGCCATGGCAAAAAGGGTTACGCCAATGATAAATATACCTACATACAAAAAGCTTTTTTCACGAGTGGATATAAATAAAAATAGATTATAAAAAAATAATGCAACCATCAGACCATAGTGCATCCATATTAGTGGTAATGTACTATTGCGCATGTCTTCAAAAGCTTTTAATCCCCACAGTTTTAAGGGTACAACCAGGGATCCTTCAGATTGTATTCGAAGAAAATATGTGTTAACACCAGGTTTTACTTCAATGGGGAATACAAATGATCTGTAAGGAAAAGGACGTGATGAAAATGGGAAACGATCACCTGTTTGGATTTCTTTAAAATGCACACCACCGGGAATAAAAAGGGTAATATCATCAATAATGGGGTAATCATACTCTAAAAGCAATGGTACAGGTGTTTTTGATGTATTTGCAAGGGTAAAGCTTACCCATATACAGTTGTGAGAATAGCCAAACGATGGATTTATATCAGTAGATTCTTTAAATTGATTATTGTTATAAGCAGTGATAATTTCGCTAATATCAGTGTGTGGGGGTACATCGCGTAAATATTGTACATACAATCCAAGATTGGCAACATCAAAATCATCAGTAACAAATAGTGTATTACTGGCAAAAACTTCGGTAACTATCGCCCACAAAAAAAATATGGATAATATCAATGTTACTAAGCTCTTTTTATCTGGCATTGTTGTACACCCTGCAAACGATGATACTGGTATTTGTGATTTAATTCAAATGTTTTTTTAGGATAATTGTAACATTATGGTGTAAAATTTTATATTGACAGTATAGTTGTAAAGTGTTTATTGGTATTTAAGATTTGTATATTCAGCAAAAGGGTTCTGTAGTATGGCACACTATAAGCTTGACGGGGCAAAATTTGAATCGCTTGAAGAATTAAAAGAAGTCATGTGGCAGTTGTATAAGGATAAAATGTCCCGTGAAGAATTTGAAAAGTATGTTGAACAGAATGTTCAGGTTAGCGAATAATTTTTTATTATATTTTTTATCACCTCACTAAAACCAGATGGTCCGGTTTTTTTTGTTTTATGTATTACAGGGCATAATTTCTGAATGGTTCCCCACAGATCTTTTCTTCCAACAAAATAGGCTTCATCAACAGCATTAAACATGTCTGCATCATTGATGCCATCGCCTATCGCATAGGAGTATATTGCACCATGCTTTTCCCGGTACATTGCTTTTATCACATGAACTGCGTTGCCTTTATTAACAGTGCTATCAATAACAGTAAAAAACCTCCCACCGGTTGTTATGGCTATACCATGCGGGATAAGTTCGTTGTTGATTCTTTCAATATCAAGTGGGGCAGGTGCTATACATAACACCGATGCCATGCGTGCCATCATATTCTTTGTTTCTTGTATGGTAAGCCCGGTATATGCCGATAGTTCCTGCAATGAAAGGCTATCTGCCCACTGGACATTACCACACAACTGTTCAATAATCGTTTTATACGGGAGAAGTTGGTCATATGATTTTCCACATAAAATATAACTTCCATCTGGTTTGGCAATACCAGCCCCATTTTCAAAGACAAATGGATATGTAAGCGAAAGCTCTTTGTGCAGCTTCAACATTTCAGCATACGTTTTGCTGGAAACTAAAATAAGAGGGATGCCCCTGCCGGCAAGCTTTTGAATTGCTGGCAGGGATTTTTTATATGAATATGTGGTGTAATCCAGTATGGTCCCGTCTATATCAGAAAATACAACAGGGAAAGCATCCATGGTTAATTAACCTGTGACTCTTCAGGTTTAATCAACAGAAACTCAACACGGCGGTTTCGCCTTCGGTTTTCAACACTTGTGTTAGGTAAAAATGGTGATGTTTCCCCCATGCCGCGTGAAGATAAGCGCTTTTTATCAATACCTTTTTTGACCAGATAATCCATAACCGATTGAGCTCGCGCTTCAGAAAGTTTCAGATTATACTGTTCCTCACCTATATCGTCAGTATGCCCTTCAATCAGAACATTGTATTTCTCGTATTTGTTGAGGATTTCTGCAACCCTGTTTAAAATTGGGAATGCTTTCCCGGTTAGTTTTGCACTATCAAACGCAAATTCAATGTTGCTGATGCGAATCTTGAGTCCACGCTCTGTCACCATAACCAATACATCAATGGGTAGTTTTATGCGTTTTGTCTTTGCAACATTTCCAGTTATATCGGTGGCCGATAGTTCCATGAAGTAATCCGCAGCAGATTCAACAAGCTCATTGTTTACCCCAATGCCATCCCACTTGAGTTCTCCCGGCACTTCAGTGCCTTTGAATGTTTTAAATACATATCCAGCTGGTGCATAGATTATCAATTCCCAGCTTTTGATTCCAACATTATCGTTAATAGATGGGGTGATAGTAAGAATATCATTTTCCCCATCACCATCAGGCGAGAAAAGATCAGGTTCATAGGATAGATTAACATCAGGTGGAGTGCTATCAATGGTAAACGTTTTCACAAATGATTGTGGATTATTGCCACTTAAATATTCAGCACTGAATTTGTAGCGATAGATGCCATCATTAAGCTTTTCGCCTTTATCTGTCTTGCAGTCCCAGGTTATTGTTTTTGGCATCACCTGACCCTGAGTCTGATATACAGGTTTGTCCTTTTCATTGGTAACAACAAGTTGCCATTTAACAAGGTCTTTGGTGTCAGAGACTATAGGAGTAAATGCTATAGTATTGTGTAATGCATGTGAAAAATATTCCAGTGATGCGCTGACATCAACTGTCTGGTACTGGCGAGTTAAACTTATTTCCCTGATCATAGCCTGTGCTTTGTTGCCAGCATTGTCAGTGCACTGGATCTGATACATATACAGACCTTCAGGTACATCATTACCGGCATCATCTTTACCATCCCATACTAATGTTTTAGGTACTTCAGTGCCCTGCCAGCTGTACTTTTTCACTATTTTACCTTCTTTATCGACAAATGTTGCATGCCAAACGTCATTACTCTGAGTTTTGATAGTTTGAACAATCTTTAATGTATCCTTTCGCCCATCGTTATTTGGTGAAAAGAATCGATCTTCAACAGCTAATTCAACAACAGGAGGAGTATTATCTATAGTAATAACCCCGGTAACTTCTGGTGATATGTTATCTCGCTCGTCCCATGCCATAAATGCATACACATAGTCACCATCGGGCAACGCATTTGCATTTGTATCTGTGCCATCCCAGAAAATGGTTTCAGGAACCACGGCAGATTCTTTTGGTGTCCATATCTTTTGTATAAAGCTTTTTAATGTCAGCGATTCTTCAACATCTCTATCGCTTACCCTGAATTCCTTTACTACGGTTCCTGCATCATTTTTGATCTGTAATCGCCAACCGCCAATCTTACTTGCATCGCTCACATTTATAGTAAACAGTACAAAATCCTGAACACCATCAGTATTGGGAGATATATACCGCTGACTTGCCTTTACAGCAGTTTGTGGTGGTTCCCTATCTAACCTGCCATAACGTACTTGAGTGCCAACGTAATGGACAAAATCAGTTTTTTTATAATGTACCAGAGCGTAGTTGAATTCGGCCTGGTATTCCTGACCGGTGAGCCTGTAACCGGCGCCTGCCGTGAAATCAGCATATTCGTACGGCCCGGGTGCCATAAAACCCAACCGCACAATATATGTATTTTTATAAACACCTTCAGTACCAACCTTTACTGCGATTTCATCATATTGCACAAAGGTATAGTCATTGAGCAGGCTAACCTGTATGTCATTTCTTTTATACAGTGGGAGTGTATAGCCAACGGTTACCTGATTCATGTCGGCAAAATCCCTGTCACTTCCCATGGGTAACCCTGCGTTAATAGCAATACCAATGGTTGGGTAATATAAGCCAAAACCTTTGCCAATATCGGTATTGATGGTGGTTTGATACATGCTGCCAAGAGTGATACCTGCAAAATATGCACCTGAGTTGGGGCCATTCCCCAAAAGAAATGACAGCGATGCACCCATTGAAAGCCGCCGTGTAAATTCTTTACCACCACCCAGCACAAACTGATAGCCATTGAGGGTGTCAGAGCCAGATACAAGCCTGAATGCGCCACCAATGACACCATATGAGGTTGGGAATCCTGCAACTACTGATGGGTTGTAGTAATCAAAAAGGAGATTGCCATAGTTAAATGACCCAATGAAACGCTCTTCTTTTGCAATTGCTGCCGGGTTTATAAAGAAGGTGTCAGAGCCTAAGTAGGCAACACCGGTATCAGCTCTTCCAAACATGCTGGCGCTGCCTCCAAGCAACATCAGCGCAGTGCCATCAGAAGCAGCATATACCATGGTGACAGAGCTAATAAAAAGTATAGCTGTAAAAACAACACGAATTTTCATGATTATCCTCCTGTTAAGTGCGGATCTTTTTATATTTTTTTAACATTCATTGCATCCAAAATATTTTTTGTCAAGTGGTTATATTTTTAAGTGGGGCAATTGACAAAGATCAAAATAATTAGTATTTTAGAATATACTTTATGATTATTGAGCTGATTTCAATATAAATGAATATTTTTTAATGAGGATAGAGTGATGAACGAAGATATTATATTAAACAAACCTGCACCCCAATTCAAACTTCCTGATAAAGATAAAAATATGGTAGATAGCAATAATTTCAGAGGCACGTGGGTGGTTGTTTATTTTTATCCAAAAGATAATACTCAAGGATGTACCCTGGAAGCTATCGATTTTACCAAAAGTATAAGGGAGTTTAACAATTATAATGCAGTTGTTGTAGGCATTAGCCCGGATAGTCCTGAAAGTCATTGCAGATTTTATGATAAACACAACCTTAATCTGATTCTCTTATCAGATACTGATCATAAAGTAGCAAAAGAATATGGGGTATGGAAAAAAAAGAGTATGTATGGCAAAAGCTTTATGGGTATAGAGCGAAGTACATTCCTGATTGATCCTGAAGGGAGGGTCAGAGCAGTATGGCGAAAGGTTAAGGTGCCAGGACATGTTGAAGAAGTGTTGCAAACACTTAAATCTTTTCAGTAGAGGAGGTTACTATGAAATTACAGGAAGCTATTGAAGCACGAAGGGCATTCAGGTCGCTTGCTCCGGTGACAATTACTGAAACAATGGTGTCAGAGCTTGCAAAAGCGGCATCTCTTGCTCCATCATGCTATAACAATCAACCGTGGAGGTTTGTATTTGTCTATGAGCCAGGCAAACTGGATGAAGTAAAAAAAGCCCTGGCAAAAGGGAATGAATGGGCTCGTAAGGCTTCCATGATTATTGCTGTTTTCAGCAAGGAAAAGGATGATTGTGTATTGAAAAATCGTATATATCACCATTTTGATACTGGAATGGCTACAGCACTTATGTTACTTAAAGCAACTGAATTAGGGTTGGTAGCTCATCCCATTGCAGGCTACGATGAAGAAGCAGTTAAAAAAGCTTGTGCTATACCTGATGAGTTTACTGTAATTACCCTAATTATCATAGGTAAAAAAGATGGTATAATACATGATGATTTGACCGAATGGCAGAAGGAAAGCGAAAAGAGCCGTCCACCAAGAAAGCCA
>Ga0209409_1001026_pt1 | contig 25697 bp, 21 predicted proteins | sample AD_JPNMR1_MetaG_FD_184424 | JGI IMG/M metagenome (GOLD analysis project Ga0209409, IMG submission 184424) | Active sludge microbial communities of municipal wastewater-treating anaerobic digesters from Japan - AD_JPNMR1_MetaG (SPAdes) (version 2) | ecosystem: Engineered > Bioreactor > Anaerobic...
TCCTCTTTTTTTTCTGTATTATTTTTTGTAGTTTTAATTTTAGGAAAAAAAATATATTTCAAGGATATAAATGATAAAATCATCTATTTTTACACTTTACTTCTGATTTTTTTATTAGCGCTTATTATGCGAGGTAGGCCGATACATTATATGATATTGTATATGCCTTTTTTAGTATTAATTATTTTTCGTTTAATATCACAAGAATATCTATTAAATAAGACTAAACAAAAAATATTAATGATATTTTTGTTTTTGCATCTTTTATATTCAGTTTTCTATACAATTTCTTTAATAAACAAAAATTATAAAATCACTATTGAAGAACAAAACAGATTAATATGTCAAGATATTCCGATTGGCAAAAAAATTACTTGCCCGATTACATTTATTTATAATGAAGTGAAAAATTATCAAATAGAAGGATTAATTTATTATGATATAATCGAGAAAAAGAAAAATATTAAATATTCAATAGATGAGCTGTTTTTAGAAATAAGCCGTAACGGTAGCGAGTATATTATTATTAACGAACCATTAAAATACAATATAGAAAAATTAAAATGTGGCGATAAAATAGCGGATTTCGAATTATTTGCTATTAAAAGTAATTCATATATTTTTAAAAAAACGGCTCTTATCTTATGACTGCCGTTCGGACTGCGTCCGACCTTTCGGACACGGCTACGCCGCGTCGGCAGTCATCATCCGTTATCTGCCATATTTTTTTACGAAAAACAAGCGAACAATATAATAAGATTAAAATAAAAAAGATTAATCGAATAATTATTTTTTAGGAGCATCAAATATGAAATTAAAAAAAACTTTTGACACAAAACTTACAACATGTTTATTTTGCAATTCAAATAACATTAATTTTTTTGATATTGATTACAATAATATCACAATTGATAAATGCAATAATTGTGGAATAAAATTTATGAATCCACAATATACTGATAACTATTTAGAAGAGTATTACAGCAATTATGTAGAAATTGATGAAGCTAACAACGATAATAGTTGGAAAGAAGCATTGCTTGAAGGACATAATTTTTATATTTCTTTAATTGAAAAATATATGAAACCTGGTAATTTTTTATCCGTCGGTTGCGGTGGTGCTGTGGAACTTGAAGCTGCACTTAAACGAGGTTGGAAAGTTGAAGGATATGATGTTGACTTAAAAACAACTGAAAAATTGTCAGAAATATTAGATATTAAAATTTTTAGTGGTGATTTTTTATCAGTTGATTTTAACAACAAATTATATGATTGTATCTATTTACATCAAGTTTTAGAACACCCAAAAAATCCACAAGAATATTTAAAAAAAATTCATAAATTACTAAATAAAAACGGAATATTATTTATAGCTTCCCCAAATGTTTCATCGTTAACAAATATATACAAAACATTTTTAGGGAAAATCAAATTTAAAAAAAATCGTGGAAAACATTACGATACTTGGCACCATATAATTTATTATACACCCTGGGTTTTAAAAAATATCTTGGAAAAATATTTTAACTTTAAAGTATTGAAAATTAGAAATGGTTATCATGTTAGACCATACCAATCAAATTTTAAAAGATTTCTTATGAAAAATATAACTGAAATTTTTCCTTGGAAATCAACATTTTTGTTAATTGCACAAAAAAAATAAATTTATTAAAACAAAAAAATACGGCAGATAACACGACACTATACCTCGTGCTTCGCACGGCCGCTACGCGGTCACTCGCTACGCTCGCGAGTATAGTGTCAAAACGATAATCGCCATTTTATTTTAGGAAAAAATATGCAGTATGCGTTACTTATTGGTAATGAAATATTTCAAAAATATATTGCAAATGAATTATTAAAAAATAATAAACCTGTATGTATTATAATTGAAAATTTTGATAAAATTCAAATAAAAAATCCAAATAAAATAAAAACCGCATATTTATATGGAAAAATAAAAAATTTAATCAATCGTTTTTATAATGATTTCAATTCAAAAAAATTTTTTAATAAATATAATTCTGAAATTAAAAAATTGTTTCCCATAAATAATGAATTTAAATTTTCAGATATTTATTTTACTAATTCGATTAATAATAATAAAGTTATTGAATATCTCAGCAAATATAAGTTTGATATAATAATCTGCATTGGAACATCGATTGTCAAATCTGAATTACTTAATATTTATGAAAATAAAATTTTTAATTTACATACAAGTATATTACCTCACTATCGAGGAGTATTGGCAGAATTTTGGGCATTATATTACGCTGATTATGATAATATTGGCGTGTCGTTACACCATTTAAAACGAAAGTTGGATTCTGGAGATATAGTTGCGCAAATGCAAACAGAATATAATCATAAAGATACACCAGCAGTATTACGTTTTAAAAATGCAAATACTGCAATTAATCTTATCTGTAATTTTATAAAAAAAGATAAATTTGAAATTGTAAGAAAAAATAATATTGATAATTACTATTCTAAACCGACATATATTGATATAGTAAATTTACAGAATGCAAAAAAGAATTATATGGAATGTTTTGAGATTTCTTTAAAAAAATATCCTTACTTGTTTAAAGCAGCAGCCACTATAACTAATGATATTGATGAAGAAAATTTTGATAATTTTATTGAAACTATGAAATATTTTAATACATCGTTATCAACCCAAATAGGTAATGGATTAAATTTAGAAATTGGAAATACTTTCTGGTTTTATCATAATAAAAAATCTAATCTTCAACAGTTTACATATTTTGACGGGCTAACTTCTAATTACTCAAAATATCAACCGATTCTTTTAGAATTATTAAAAAGTGGTCATATTGATTGTCTTCATACATACGGAGATTTTAATAATGGGGGCGGTTTTAATCTAAAATTAGCTGAACAAGCAGTAAATGAATTACTAAAACAAAATATAAATATAAAAGTATGGATAGGGCATGGAGATAAAGATAATCTTCAAAATTATGAAACATTTCTTGAAATGGGAAAACCGTTGGAATATGATCATTATAAATATTTTAAAGATATAGGTATTGAATTTATGTGGTATGGAAACTCAAGTATAATAGATATAATTGGTCAAGATCGAAAAGTTAAATTGTTTGAACCATATTTAAAATCAACTGTCGGAAAATATTCTAAACAATCTTTTCAGAAAAAAATAATTAAAAATGTTATTTCAAACTTTCAAAAATTTACCGGTTTAACTTTATTTGATTATATTTTTAATGGAAACAATAATTCTATTATTCCATTTACTTTACATAATGGTATTCAAGTTTATACATTTAGAAGATTTGGGAGTTGGGAAGATGATCAGCCATTTAATTTACCTAATATAATTAATAAATACAATTTAGATAAATTGGTTGAGACAGAAGGCGTAACTTTTTTTTATAATCATTTAGGGAAACGACGGACTTTAGAAAAAAATATATTTCAAACGGAAACTATAAAATGTTTTGAATTACTTAAGACTTATAATTTAACAAACAAAATATTTATAACCACCACATCAAGACTTTTAACCTATTTAAAAACACGAAATAATTTAAAATATAAAAGTTATTGGAAAAATGGTTGTATTTATATTGAAATACTAAATACAAATTTATCAAAACAAGAACTTGAAGGAATAACTTTTTATACTCCATATCCTTTTAAAACTTTTATTTTTTATAATAATCAAAAATTAATTTTAGAAAATAATTCTGAAGACCATACAGGGAAAAAGTCAGTTACAGTAAAATGGAATAAAATAGTTTTTCCGAATTTATAAAACGGCGATTATCTTATGACTGCCGTTCGGACTGCGTCCGACCCTTCGGGATATGCCGCTGGCACGGCACATCGGCAGTCATTGTCCGATAAGCACCATAAAAATTTAAGAAATAACATACTTGCTTTGCTTTAATAAATTTGGTATAATACAAATGTAATTTTGATAATCTTTGAGGATTTTTATGGATAATATAAATAAATTTTATAATATCGATTGTATTGAAGGATCTCAAAAATATTTATCAGATAATTCGATAGATTTGATAATAACAGATCCTCCTTACGGAATAAATGGCGATAAATTACATAAACATTATAATAGAAGAGAAGAGTTTGTTATAGATGGTTATATTGAAATACCGCAAAAAGAATATGCAGAATTTTCAGAAAAATGGATAAAAGAAGCTGAACGAGTTTTAAAACCTGGGGGGAGTATATATATTGTATCAGGATATACAAATTTAGTAGATATTTTAAATGCTTTAAAGAAAACAAAATTAAAAGAATTAAATCATATTATTTGGAAGTATAATTTTGGTGTTTATACAAAAAATAAATATGTTTCTTCGCACTATCATATTTTGTATTATACAAAACCTGGAAAAAAACATACATTTAACACTTTTTGCAGATATTCAGATTCTGAAAAAAATGAAATGGATAGATCATTAAATTATATTGATCGTGAAGATGTTTGGATTATTAATAGAGAATATAAACCAGCAAAGAAAAAAAATAAAAATGAATTGCCAACTGAACTTTTAATCAAAATGATTTCATATAGCAGTAATATAAATGATATTGTATGCGATTTTTTCCTTGGCAGTTTTAGCACTGCAAGAAGTATTAGGATTAAATAAAAAAAATCAATTGACAATAAAAGCAGAAATTAAGTATAATCAATTATTTATAAAAACAGATAAGGAATGTTGGGGACCGCAGCCGTATTTTTGTTTTAAAACGCGTTGTGGTCAATATATCTGGGAAAATCTAGATTTTCAAGATAATAATATGTGGACATTTATTTTTGATGATGATACGATACCGATAAATAAAATAGAAAAAATTGGTATTGCAACGAATGATAGAAATGGGAATATAGCAACGAAAGTTGTTGTTGTATAATATAGAAAATCACAATATCAAATAAAGGAATTAAAATAAAGTTAATGGGAATAAAGAATTATAAAACAGCATTGTTAATTTTACAAAAATTAAGACAAACAATGGTAAGAAAAGATAGAGAATTATTAAAAGATGTTGTGGAAATTATTGAAACATATATAGGTGGTAAAAAGTCTGGGAAACAAGGGAGAGTGGCAGGAGGTAAAAAACTTGTCATCATAGCAGTGGAAAAGAAATATAAAAAAAGTGGACACATAAGACTTAAAAAAATTAAAAATGCCTCTCAAAAAGTATTAAACGAATTTATTCTGAATAATGTAGAAAAAGGAAGTACAATAATAACTGATTGTTGGAGTGGATATAATGAAATTATTTCATACGGTTATAAACATGAACGAGTTATCGGCTATGTAGGTAACTACGAAGAAATATTGCCAACAGTTCATAAAGTTGCTTCATTGTTAAAACGTTGGATACTTGGAACACCTCAAGGAGCAATTAGGAACCAATTAAATTATTACTTGGATGAATTTGTTTTTAGATTTAATAGAAGAACGTCTAAAAATAGAGGTAACTTATTCATACGGTTGTTAGAGCAAGCACTAAAAACAAAAACAATTACTTATAAAAATATTATAAAATATGGTGAAAATAAGATTGGTGGCGTCAAGTGAATGCTAAGTAAATTCATTTTTATAATTAAATTATAATGGAATATAGAAATTTAAAATTAAATGAATACAATTTAGTAAAAGAATTTTATGAATCATTTTATGGAAAAAATTATAGTTGCATTACAAAGCAATACTTTGACTGGTATCATTATAAAAATCCATTTAGATTTGATGATGCCAAAGATGAATATACTTCATTATGTGCTTTTGATAATAAAAATCAAATAGTTGCATCAATAAATTATTTACCGACCTATTTTTATATTGGTGAAAAAAAATATAAGTCAGCTTGGTCAACAGAAATATTAACTAATAAAAATTATTCTTTTTTATATCCATTTCTTTTAAAAAAAAATCTTGTAAAATATGATTTTTATCTTTCGATGGGTCCGTCTGAAAGAGTAAAAAATATATGCGTTTCTCAATTTGGATTTGAATATAGACATAATATTCCAAGAGTAATAATTGTATCAAATGCATCACAATTGATTGAACTTTTAAAGTTAAATCAGCAAAATCGAGAATTAAATTTTGTAAAATTATATGACTATGAAAAGATGACTAATTATTTTGCTGAATATTCTGAATATTTTATTCTGAAAAGTATAAAAGAACTGAACGAAGAATATTGGTTTAATTTATTAGAAAAAGTAAAAGCAACTGTAATTAAAGATAAGGCTTATATCAACTGGCGATATTTAGAGCATCCTTTTATGAAATATTATTTAATTTCTGAATCAGCAACTCAAAAAGCAGGACTTGCTGTTGTTCGTATTGAAAAAATTCGAGACTTAGATTTTCAAGTTATGAGAATTTTAGAATTTATACCAATAACTGGATTTGAAAAAAAATTAATTAGCTCAATTTGTAGATTTTCTCTGGATAATAATATAACTTTTATTGATTTTTTCTGTGGGGCTGAAAATTTTGTATTGCAATTACCAAAACCATTTTTACAAATGGAAGAGCATTTACAATATAATATTCCTCGATTATTTCAACCATTAGAATGGCGAGAGAGATATAGTTTAAATTTTTTATTTTGGCAAAAAAAAGAAAATAAAAAAAAAATAAAGATAAATGAAATTTATTTTACCAAAGGTGATGCAGGTCAAGATGTTATGCTAAATAAAGAATATAAAACAAAAGGTTTTTAATAATGAACGATAAACAAATAATTTATGAAATTATAAAGAAAATAACAAATTTAAATATTGAATTAAAATATAATGAGTCACTTGTAGAAAATGGTATTTTAGATTCTATGACAGTTATTCAGTTAATTAATTTACTTGAAGAAAAATTTAATATTTCTTTTAAAGAAGAAGATATAATAATAGAAAATTTTGAAACTATTAATCAAATTTATAAAACAATTAGAAAATACAAATAAAATATGTATTACAATATTTTCTCGATTTTAAAGGAAAAAAAATTTAATTCGAAATATACAAATAAAATTTGTTTAATTGACAGACAAAACAAATTTACATATTCAGAAATATATAAATTAACAGTTAAATTAGCTAATTACATTAAAACGCAAACAAATATTAAACAAGGTTCGAGAGTGGGAATACTTTTAAAAAAGAGTTGGGAAGAAGTAGTTTCAATATTTGCAATAAATGCTGCTGAAATGATAATAGTTCCTATAAATAGCCAATTAAAAAATGAACAAATACAACATATAATTAATGATTGTAATATAGAAATTTTAATTACATCAGGAATATTATTAAGAAATAAAAATATTGATTTTAATATTATAGAAAGAATAAAAGAGATAATTACTGTTGATGAAATAACAAAAGACTCTAAATATATAAAAAATATTTTATTATCTGATATTTTAAATAGTAATGCACTTGATTATGAAATAAAGCCAAAAATTATTGGTAAGGATATATCTGCTTTGTTATATACATCTGGTTCTACTGGAAGACCAAAAGGTGTTATTTTAAGTAATGATACAATAACACAGGGTGCTGAGATTGTTGCATCATATTTAGAACTAAGTGATGACATTCATACATTAAGTGTTTTACCATTTAGTTTTGATTATGGTCTTAATCAACTTATGAATACATTCCACATTGGCGGGACAGTTCATTTAATAAATTATTTACTAATAAATGATTTAATCAATTATATTCAGAATAATCAAATAAGTGTTTTAGCATTAGTGCCACATTTATGGATAGAATTAATTAATATTTTAGAAAAAAATAATAAAAAATTAGAAAGTTTAAAGATTATAACAAATAGTGGTGGAACATTATATCCCAAATATTCATTAAAATTTAGTGAATTAATACCAAATGCACGAGTATATCTAATGTATGGTTTAACAGAAGCATTTCGTTCAACTTATTTACCGCCTTCACAGTTAAAGATAAGACCAACTTCAATTGGCAAAGCAATTCCAAATGTAGAAATATTAGTCATAGATGAAAATGGAAATGAATGTGAACCAGGTCAAAAAGGAGAATTAGTTCATAGAGGTGCTCTTATTACACTTGGTTATTGGAATGATATAGAAAATACAAAAAAAGTATTTAAAAAAAATCCTTTACAAAAAAAAGAACAATTAATTGATGAAATTGTTGTCTATTCGGGTGATATTGTGAGTAAAGATGAAGAAGGTTATTTATATTTTCATTCACGTAAAGATAATATTATAAAATCAATGGGGTATAGACTAAATTTGCAAGAGATTGAAGTAAAAGTTTTAGAACTTAATTTTGTAAAAGAAGCAGTGGCAATTGGAATACCAGATATGAATGTTGGAACAAAGATAAAATTAATAATACCAAACATTAATGCTAATCAAATTGAGGAAGTTAAAAAATTTTTATTAAAGGAACTACCGTATTATATGCAACCAGCAGAAATAATTAGTGTTGATAATTTACCTTTAAATAATAACGGTAAAATCGATAGACCAAAAATCACTGAAATGTTTAAATAGATGCGTAACAAAAAAATCAATGCTTCATTAAAAAATCATCTGCAATTGGGAAATTATCCAACTCCGATTTATACTTACGACTATATAAATAATCTAACAAATACGCAAATTTATTTTAAAATGGATTCAATGATATGTCCAGATATTGGTTCAACTAAAATTCGGAAATTGGAATTTATTTTAAAAAGAGCATTAGATAGAGGAATTAAAGATTTTATTACAGTAGGAAATATGTTTTCTAATCAATGCCTTACACTGGCAGAGTTAAGTTATAAAATGAAATTTAATGTTTATTTATTTTTAAATAATGGGAAAGGTGATGAAAAAAAAATATATATAAATACTTTATTAAAATATGTTGATAAATCAAATATTTTTTTATTGCAAGAAAATCAATGGAAGTATTATGGTTTGGAAATAGAAAAATTAAAAAAAAAATTATCAGTCGAAAGAAAGAGTTGCGAAGTTATACCGTTAGGAGCAAGTTCAGCAATTGGAATGCTTGGAATTATAAAGATGTTGTATGAGATAAAAGAACAAAATTTTGGTAGTTTTCCCTATGATTATATAATTTGTCCAGTGGGAAGTGGTGGATTAGCCGTAGGTTTAGATATAGCGTTACAAATCGCTAAGATAGAATATTGTAAGATAATTGGCGTTTCTGTTGCTGATAAACTTGAAATATTAAATAGAAGAATAAATAAATATTATTTTGATTTTAATGCTGAATTTAATACAAATTTTAAAACCAAATATTTGGAATTGTTTGAAAATATTAATGAGGGATATGGTTTATTAAATAAATTTGAGAAAGAAATTTCAAAAAAAATTTCAGAAAATATAAATATAATTATTGAAGAAAAATATAACTTAAAAACTTTTTTAAAATTCTATGATTTATTAGTTCAAAAGATATTACACACAAAAAAAAAATATTTAGAAATTATAACTGGTTAAAAAAATGTTAAAAAGTTTTGATGAAAATTGGAATAAAAAATATATAAAAGGATATGGAGCATATTATCCCAGTGAAGAAATAATTAGATTTATAAAAAAAAATAATATTGTTGATAAAAAAATATTAGATTTAGGTTGTGGTAATGGCAGGCATTTAATATTATTAGAAAGAGAAGGTAATAATAAAGTCTTTGGAATAGATGGTTCGATTTATGCATTAAAAAATTCTCTTTATCACAAAAAAAAATTTTTAGTTAGCGATTTTTTGTATTTGCCATTTAAAAAGGAAAGTTTTGATGTAATAATAGATTATCTTTCATTAACTTTAAATACAACATTTGAAATAAGGATAATTTTACAACAATTAAATTACATTTTAAAAAAAAATGGTATATTATTTTCAGTAGTATTAGGACAAAAAACAGATGGAATAAAAAGTGGGTATAAATTAGATGAACATACATATAAAAATATTAAGTACGGAATTGCACGTGGAAAAAGAAAAGTTCATTTTTTTACAATTAAAGAAATAAAACAACTTCTTAAATTGTTTGGTTTTAAATTAACATCATTAGATATAACCTATAAAAGTTGTGATAACAGACAATATTTTTACGAAGAATATACAATTCTTGCTTTAAAAAAATAGAAATATGGCAAAAGTTATTTTTATTCAAGAAGATTTTAGAGAACGATTTGGAATTATGTCTTTATCAGCAGTATTAAAAGATAATGGGCATAAATGTGATGTTTTGATTAATAATTTTGATAATAATATAATTGAAAAAACAATTGAATATAATCCAGATATTATTGCTATATCAGCGATGACACCGGAAATGAATTTTGTTTCATCTTATGTAAAAAAAATAAAGCAAATAAAAGATATTTATATTATATTAGGTGGTGCTCATTCAACATTTTATCCAGATGTAATAAATGAATTACCAATTAATGCAATTTGTCTAGGTGAAGGTGAGGCGGCAATAGTTGAATTAGCAAATTCATTTGATAAAAAGGAAGAAAATTATAATATTAATAATTTATGGTTTAAAGTAAATAATAGAATTATAAAAAATCAAATAGCAAGTTTAAAAGATATTAATGAATATCCAGTTCCTGACAGAGAAATATATTTTTCAAAATATGAAATTTTACGCAATGCTCGAACAAAAAGATTTTTATTTTCACGGGGTTGTCCTTTTAATTGTTCCTATTGTTTTAATTATGCATTAAAACAAATGTATAAAAATAAAAATTATATTCGTTTTAGGACAATAGATAATATGATAAATGAAATAAAATATATACTTAATAATTATGGAATGGAATGGGTTCAATTTAATGATGATACTTTTAATTTAGATAAAAAAAGATTATTAGAATTTTTAATTAGATATAAAAAGGAAATAAATATTCCATTTATATGCAATTTAAGAATTGATTTGGTGGACGAAGAAATTGTCGAGGCATTAGCAGAGTGTAAATGTGATAGAGTGGATTTTGGTATTGAACATGGAGATGAAGAATTTAGAGAAAAAATTTTATTAAGAAAAATGAGCAATGAACATATAATAAAATATGCAAAATTATTGAAAAGAAAAAATATTAGAATTCATACTGCAAATGTAATTGGTTTTCCAGGGGAAACAGTTGAGCAAGCATTTAAAACAATAGAAATTAATGCTTTAATAAAGCCAAATTTTGCAAATTCAGATCTTTTACAACCTTATCCTGGGACACAGATTTTTGAATATGCAAAAAAAAATAATTTTTTAGATAAAAACTTTTCAATATCTCAACTGAAAGCCTCAAACTCCTGGGATAATTATTTACAAAATTATTCTACAAGTGTTATTAAACAACAAAATATAAATCAATTAGTAAATCTTTATGCTTTTTTTAATTTGTTAGTTCAATATTATTGGTTAAAACCAATAATTAAAATTTTAATTAAATTACCTCCTAATAGATTTTTTGAAATAATTCGATTGTTACCAGAAATCAAAAGAAGAATAAAATATTCGACAAATTATAAAGAAAAATTATTAATATTAAAAAGACTCATTGTTTTTTTTATTCCAAAATCGATAATAAATAAATATTTAAAATAATAATGAAAAATATATTGTTTTTAGAATGGGTTAATACTAATTCAAATATAAATTGTTCATTCCAAAAAATTATTTATATTTATCCAGATGTTGGTTATTATTATAAATTAAAAGATCTTGATTGCGTTCCAATAGAAACCTATTATGAATTTAATGACCTCTATTCTTTAAAAGAAAAGAATGATTATAAATTGTTCGAAATCATAGAATTTTCAGATAAAAAAATTATTGAAAATGTGTCTTATTTTAGAGAAAAAAATATTAAACCATTTTTGATTAATAGATATAATTTAAAATTAATGTTAGATATGATACATATTAGTATTTTTGAAGTACTAAATGTTTTAAATAAGGAACATCCTGAAAAAGTTTATATTTATCAAAATCACAAATTATCTGTCAATGGATTAAAATTAAATTTTTTATCTAATGAAGCAATTTATTCAGAAGTAATAAAATGTATATGTAAATCAAAAAATATACCATTTGAAATCATTCCAGTAAATCAAGATGATTTAAATTTTTTGAATAAAATTGTTATGCAAGATCCACAAACTCAAAAAAAGAAAATTCAGTCAATAAAAATTCAACTAAAAAAAATTTTAATGAATTTTAAAGCATATTTTTTAAATAAATTAAATAATAAAAAATTCAATATACTTTATTGTAATGGACGTTTTTTTTATTCAAGCAATCTAAAAAAATTATTAATTAAAGAAGGATTTAATTTAATAAATTATAACAGCAAAAATTTTTTAAAAAAGGCAAATGAACTTTTTTTAAAGAAAAATAAAAATTATTGGAATTTATTTAATGACGACATAGATTTTAAAAAGTTATTTGAATTTGAAAGCGTTAATTATTATGAAATTATTAAAGATAAATTAGAGGGTTTTATAAAAAATATTGATATTATTTATTATATTTATATTCTATTGAGTGAATTCATAAATAAAAATAAAATCGATTTAATAATAAGTTCAACATTTAGTTATGGCGCAGGAATCACTGAACCGATATTAGGTTATTTAGCGGATAATGAGAAAATAAAGTCAATTATCGGTATGCATGGTGCGCAAGGAGTATTTGAGTATACTGATTCTTTTCAATATACTGATTTCCCTTATGCTGATTATTATTTTGTATTTGGAAAAGCAATAAAAGAAAATTTACAGAAAAAATATATTAGTTATAAATATATCCCTAAAAAAAGTATGAATTTTTTTGTTACAGGTTGCCCATTTTTTTATTTTATAAAAAGAAAAAATAATACTAATACAGAAAAAAAAAAAATTGTATATTGTTTAAAAAATTTTCTTAAAACGAATAAAAGTTTTTTATGGAATGATCCATTATGGTTTGATAATTTATATTTTGACTTATCACTAAAAATAATAAATATTCTTAAGGAATTTCAAAACAACTATAATATAATAATAAAATTATTCCCTTCAAATGTGTATAATTATAAGAATTTATATATTCAATATTTAGGAAAAGAAAAAAATATGCAGGTTATTTCAAATGAAAAATCATTTGAGAATTTGTTATTTGAAACAGATTTATTTATTTTTGATTGGATATCATGCCCTTTTTTTCAGGCAATGTTAACAGAAGCCGAAATCTTTGTTTATACAAAAATTGATTTAACTTCAACTTTAAAAGATTCGTTAATTGATGCAGTATATTTATTTACTGATAACTTTTCAGAATTTAAAAATGCTTTATCTGATTTTTTACAAAAATTTTATTTAGAAAAAACTTTGAATAATAATCAAAATAAAAAAAATAAATTTTTAAAATTATATCTTAGCCAGAATTATTACAATAATATATTAGTCAATAGGAAAATAGTAGATCAAATTGTGAAAATTATCGAGGAAATAAAAAATGAAAAAACGAAAAAATTTGTTAAGTGAATATTATAATAAAATAAATTCGTTTGATATATTTAACTCTCAATTGCCAGAATTTCCTTATATTGCTGATATTGAACTAACAAATATTTGTAATTTAAAATGTATAATGTGCGACCAGAGGTATATGCAACGAGAAAAAGGATTTATGAGCGAAGAACTATTTAGAAAAATAGCTGATGAGTGTATAGAAAATAATGTTGCTTTAAGGTTAATTGGTTTAGGTGAGCCTTTTTTACATAAAAAAATTATTGATTTTGTGAAGTATGTAAAAGCAAAAAGTGGGGTTTTGCATATTACAAATAATGGGCTAATAATTACAGAAGAACATATAAAAAAAATAATTGAGTATCAGTTGGATTCAATTATTTTTTCATTTCAAGGTGCGACAAAAGAAGAATATGAGTATATGCGGAATAACAAATTGTATGATAAATTATTAAATACTATCGAAAAATTTTTAGAATTACGCGGTGATAAAGAAAAACCTTTTGTTATGATAACATCAACAGTAACAGAGCGAGATAAAAAAGAAGATATTGAAAAATTTATTAAATTTTGGGAACTGAAGGCTGATTTTGTAAATGTTGGACAAACAGTTTTCGAGAGGTTTTATGAATTTGATAAAAATATTTATAATAAATTTGGTTTAAAACGTCCAGAGATAAATTTGAATTTTTTATGTGTTGAACCATTTACAAAATTAACTATATTCTGGGATGGGCGGGCGAGTGGTTGTTGTGCTGCTGTTAATGATGATTTAATCGTTGGAAATGTTCGACAAAATTCGATTAAAGAAATCTGGAATAATGATATAATAAATGGCATTCGATTGATTTTAAAACATAAAAGACAAGATTTAATTGCATTTTGCCGAAGTTGCAGACCTCCATATAATTTTCATAAACGAGATTAAAAATGAAAAATAAAATAAAAATATACTTAGCTGATTTGGTGCATAATTATATAGGTGCTGGTTCATATTCATTTCCATTGAATATAAGTTTTATCTCAAGTTATGCAAAAAAATTTTATAATGAATTATTAGATATAAGACTTTTTAAATATCCGGAAAATTTAATTGAAGCATTAAAAATAGAAGTGCCGGATATTTTAGGATTTAGTTGTTATACTTGGAATGAAGATATAAATAAAAGAATAAGCGCTTATGCAAGAAAAATAAAAGCAGATTTAATTATAGTTTGTGGTGGACCAAATATTGATTGTAATGAACTTGGTTATAAAGAATTTTTTGAAATAAATCCAGAGGCAGATTTTTATATACCATATCAAGGTGAACCGGGATTTATAAATTTTTTGAATTTAATATTTTATAGATGGAATATTACGAAAGATAAAAATTTTGATAATTTAGATGGAATAGTAAAATTTGACAGAATAACAAAAAAAATTAAAATTGGAAAAATTTTACCGCGATTGAAAAATCCAGATGAAGTTCCTTCGCCTTATTTAACAGGCGAATTAGATTCTTTTTTTGAAACTAAATTAATTCCGATAATTGAAACAAATAGAGGGTGTCCATTTAGATGTAGTTTTTGTGCCCAGGGTTTTACTTCTTTTCATAAAATTGATTTCTTTGATATCGAGAGAGTAAAAGATGAAATTGAGTATATTGCAAAAAAAATAAAAAATACTTCATTACTATTATTTGCAGATTCGAATTTTGGAATACATAAACGTGATTATGAAATTGCAGAATTCATTGTCAGAATGTGAGAAAAATATGGGTATCCAAAACATTGTTCAATGAATTGGGCAAAAAATAATCCTGAAATATACGAAATTGCAAGAATCTTAAATGAGAATGCGCCATTTATTCTTTCCCTACAATCATTAGATGAAGAAGTATTAAAAAATGTAAAACGTTCAAATATAAAACTTAATATTTTTAAGGATATTATTAAAAAATGTAATGCTGATAATATTGTTTCAGGCACTGAAATAATGTTGGGTTTACCCGGCGAAACTTATCAAAGTCATATTGATAATTTGAAAAAATTATTTGATTGGGATGTGAGTTATATCATTTGTTATTATAGTTTAGTCATAAAAGGGTGTGAAATTTCTAATGCGGATTATTTAAATAAATTTCAAATTAAAACAAAATATCGTTTAATAGATAGTTCATTTGGAAAGTATGAAGATTTTTATTCTTTTGAGTATGAAAGAGGAATATTAGAAACAAATACAATTACTTATGATGAAATGATAAGTATAAGACCAATACATTGGCTTATACAATTTTTATGGAATTATCGTTGTAATTATTTATTATTAAATTTTTTGAAGAAGCATAATATTAATCCAATGGATGTAATATTAAAATTATTCGAGTGCCGTAATTCTGCCCCTGAAAAATTAAAACAAATATTTATTGATTTTATTGATGAAAGTCATAAAGAATGGTTTGATTCTTATGAAAAAATGAGAGAATATTATATTAATAATTTTGATGATTTACAAAATGGAAAATATGGGAAATTAAATGGTAAATATATCTGGCGTGTTTTACTTGAAGCCAAAAATGAATTTGCTGAATATATTAAAGATATAACGCAAAATTTATTGCCTGAAAAATCTGATGTGATTGCAGAATTAGTTAGATTTGAAAATGATAGTATTATTGATTTTTCAGATGATTTTGAAAATATTTTTAAACCAAAAATTATAGAATATCAATATAATTTTTTAGAGTGGTTTGATAAAAAATTTATTGAACCCATAAATAATTTTAAAGAAAAAATAAATATTCTATTTTCCTTATCTGAAGAACGAATAGAGGATATGAAGAAATTATTAAAACAATATGAACATAAAAATAAAAATGTCACATTACGAAAAGTAAGTGAACGCGTGAATATAAGATTAATGTTTTATGATAGAAGTGTATATAAAGAATAATAATAAGTTTTGATTACAAATATAAGCCACTAATAACACGAATAAATGGGATATTATAACAAAAGAAAGCGAGTTTTAAAAATTAAAATTTTTAAATTATTAGATTTATTAGAATAATTAATATAATCAAAAATTTATTAGTGAAAATTAGTGTAGATTAGTGGCAAAAAAATTTGTGGCTGAAATTAAATAATGTCAAAAGTTTTGTTTTTATATCCAAATTTAAATAGTTACGGGTTGACACCGATAGGAATTAGTATTACATCAGCGTTATTAAAAAAATATGGGCATCAGACAGATTTGTTTGATACAACATTTATTGATTGCAAAGATTTTTTTGCGCCGAAAACAGATGCAGTTTATACAAAAAAAATGGAACAATTAATGTTTTTTAAGCCGGTAGATTTGAGAAAAGTCGGAGTGTGCAAAGAAAAAAAAGATGTTGTCGAAGAATTCAGAAAAAAGGTTAATGCTTTTAAACCGGATATAATCGCTTTTTCATTTTGGAGTTGTCAATTAACAGGTGAAGACGAAGGGATGATGTATGATAGAGGCGTAAAATTATTAAATGCCGCAAATATAAATTATGAAAAAACAGGAATATATATTATTGCCGGCGGTATTAAACCGTCAATAGAACCGGAAAAAGTATTAAATGATGGAATAACGAATATAGTGTGTATTGGCGAAGGCGAATTTGCATATTTAGATTTAGCAAATGCAATAACCGAAAAGAAAGATATAACAAAAATAAAAAATTTATGGGTAAAACAAAATAATAAAATTTATAAAAATGATTTGCGACCGTTGATTGAAAATTTGGATGACCTACCGTTTGCTGATTTCGATCTGTTTGATGATAAATCTTTTTATAGACCGTATCACGGACAAATAGCGCGCGGCGTAGATTATGAATTAACCCGCGGTTGTATAAATCAATGTTATTATTGCGTAGGTCCGCGATTGAGAAAATTATATAATGATAAAAATTTTCGGCGTGAAAAATCAATTGAACGAATCATTAAAGAAATAGCGTATTTAAAAGAAAAATATAAATTAGATATAATCCGTTATCAAGATGAACTGTTTTTAGGAATGGAAATACCAAAATTAAAAAAATTAGCAAAAGAATATCGTCAGAAAGTTGATTTACCGTTTATAATCGAAACATCAGTAAATACATTAAATAAAGATACAATTGAGTGTTTAAAAGAAATGGGGTGTTTAAGCGTTAGTGTCGGTATCGAACACGGTAATGAAAAATTTCGCGAAACTGTTTTGAATAAATTTTATTCAAATGAGTGTGCAATTAATTCATTTAATTTATTAAGAAAATATAATATTTCGGTTCATAGTTATGCAATGATAGGTTTTCCTGATGAGACAAGAGAATTAGTATTTGATACAATAAATTTATTACGAAAGTTAAAAGCATCAACTTTTCAGGTTAGTATATTTCAACCATTTTACGGAACAGAATTACGGAAAATCTGTTTAGAAAAAAAAATAATAGAAGAAGAAGCGATGCTTAAAGAATTTGTGACAGGCACAATATTAAATAATCCGACATTATCAAAAGAAGAATTATTAGGATTACAGCGAACTTTTTCAATGTATGTGTATTCGCCAAAGATTTTGTGGTCTTTAATAAAAATCGCAGAAAAAAACGATTTTGTTTATAAAATATTATTACAGATATTTCAGTTTTTTGTTAATCGTAGAAAATAAGAAACGCCTGGAAAAAAATATTTCATTGCAAAGCCGCTAGGCGCAAAGTTTAAAAAAATGTTAGTGAAAAAAATAGAATTCGTTAAGTTTAGTTAACAAAAAATGAAATTAAGAAAAAAATTTAAAAGATATTTTTGGGATTGCGATTTTGAAGAATTTTCAAAAAACGCAAAAAAATATAAAATTTTTATTGCTGAACGAATATTAGTTTTTGGCGATACTGCTGCTGTCAAATGGCTTTTGAAAAATTATAAATTAGAGGCAATACTTAATATAGTCAAAACAAGCAAAAAAATTGATAAAATGACTCGAAATTATTGGTTGACTATTTATGAAAGATAAAAATTTATTTTTAAAAATTTTTCCAAAATCACAACAAAAATTATTTGAAAAATTATCAAAACAAATATTTATAAAAGATTATTATTTAGCAGGCGGCACTGCATTAGCATTATTAATTGGTCATAGAATTTCTATTGATTTCGATTTTTTTAAAGAGAACAATATTGATTTAGAAAATTTAAAAAACGATTTGAAAGAATTAGGAAAAATAAAAATAATTCAAGAAAAAAAAAACACCTTCTATTGCGAAATAGATAATATTAGATTATCGTTTATTGCCTATAAATACAAATTATTAGATGAATTTAGAATTTATGATAATTTGCATATTGCAAATTTAGTTGATATTGCTTGTATGAAATTATCGGCAATTTGTTCGCGCAGTAGTAAAAAAGATTTTGTTGATTTATATTTTTTATTACAGAAATTTTCATTAAAATTATTATTAGAAAAATTTTATCAGAAATACGGTAAAGATGTAGTAAATGAATATCAATTACTAAAAGCAATGATATATTTTGAAGAAGCGGAAAATGAGCCAATGCCGATGCTGCTTGAAAATATAAAATGGGAAAAAATAAAAGAATCAATAATTGAAAAAGTTCAGAAATATAATTTTAAAAAAAATAATAGTCGCATAAATATTGAAGAATAATATGCTCAAAAAAAGGAGTGATTGGTATTTTGCTGTGTAATTATCCGTTTACGCATTTTGAGATAAATAATCCTAACGGCGATGTAACATTTTGCTGTAATCATCATTTGGTATTGGGAAATATAAATAATCAAAGCATCGAAGAAATTTGGAATAGCGAAAAATATCAAGAAGTGCGACAAAAATTTTTAGATGGTAAAATATTCGATGTTTGTTATAAAGAATGTCCTGTTCTTAATGGTTGGAAAGATTATGAAAAATTAGATTGGTATAAAGAATTACCGAAAGAAAGCCCTGTTTATAAAAATGCAGAATTAAATGAAAAAGAAATTAAAGAAGGAAAAATAAAATTATTATCAAAACCGCGGTGGATAAGATTTGCAACATCGTATCGTTGTAATCTAAAATGTTATCATTGTTTTCAAAGTGAAAATAGAAAACAAGTCGATATTTTGCCGCAAAAATTTTTCGATGAATTAAAAGAAAAATATTTAGAAATATTACAAGTTATATTTTTTTATGGCGGCGAACCGTTAATCGAAAAACAGAACTTGGAATTATTAGAATATTTATCAAATAAAATATTTGATTTAAAAGTATTTATTGTTTCAAATGGTGCAATAGAGTTTTCTGATAAATTAAAAAATATTTTTGAAAATTTGAAGTTTGGTGTGATTTGTATATCTATTGATTCAATAAATCCAAAGTTATACGAGGAATTACGATATCCGGCAAAATGGTCGAAAGTAAAAGAAAATATATTTTATATAGCTGATTTACTAAAAAAGCAAGGGGCAGAATTCCATTTAGGTTTGACAATAAACAAAAAAAATTATTTTGAGTTATTGGATTATATAAAATTTGCTTGTGAATTAAATGCAATACCGCTTTTTCAAATAGCAGGCAATACTTTTTCATCATTAGAATATCGTGAGAAATATGAAATTTATACCAAGAAAGAATTTGAGTTATTAAAAAAAGAATTAGAAAAAGTTAATGAAGTTATTGAAAATGATGTTAAAATTTCTGAATATACAAAACGTAATATAAATTGGTTAATAAAATATTCAAACGAAATGCTACAATACAATAGATTACTTAAAATAATAATAAGATTTTTAAAAAGGAAAAAGAAAATTTATTTTCAAAAAATAAAAGATTTGATTTAGTGATGTCCTGAAAAAAAATAGACAAAAAAATAATATAGGATTTTTCCTTTTTTTTATAAAGCCAGTATGTGGATATCGCCGTATTTTTTTTGAAATAAAAAAAGGCAGGAATTGAAATCGGGTAAGATAAAACATTGAAATTTATGCGAAATATTGGCATTTGCGCTATTTATCCTAAAAAAAGAACAACGATTTATAATAAAAGCAATAAAATTTATTCGTATCTTTTGCGTGGCTTGAATTGAAAATAATCAGACCAAATCAAGTTTGGGCAGCAGATATTAATTAAGTCAAGGTTTTTGTTATTTAGTTGTTATTATGGATATTTTTAGCAGAAAAATTTTAAGTTATAAAATTTCAAAATTGCTTGAGTTTTTTGTATTGACTTTTCAGTCCATTTATAATTTAAGTAATAAAGAGACAATTGGAAATAGATAAAAAAGAAAAACAAGAATAACTAAAAATACTTGACCAATGAAATTAAATGTAATAAAAATATCTGTTCAAAAATGGAACGTACTAAATAATTTGTTTTAGGAGATTATTTATAATAATGATATTTTGAATGTAATTTTTTTTTAAGATAATATTGTTTGGTATATTACAGAGTTTTTGAGAGATTTATTAAAAATATTAAGGATTAGTTATAGTGAATAATTATAAAAATTTAATAAGTAGATTAAGAATATATTGGCTGTTTATGCGCGATTATAAATATAAAGCATTTATATTATTTTCGCTATTATTTATAAATATGATATTGAGTTCGGTTGAGATTACCTTGCTCTTGCCAATAATAAATTTTCTGATAGGTCAAGAACCGTCAAACCTAAAAATTATTAGATATATTTTTAAATTTTTTGAATTTATAAATATCAAGCCAAATTTAATAAGCATATTTTCTTTTTTTATGGTATTAGTGGTTATCAAAAGCATAATAAATTATATAGAAAGCATTATTCGTTCAAAAATACAAAGAGATATGACTTTTAGCGTTGGCAGTAAAATATTTGATAATTTAATGAAAGTAAGTTATTCATTTTTTCATAATACCAAAAAAGGTGATATTTATTATTATATAAGCGGCGCTGCTTGTTACCTGATGTTTACATTATTTCATATTTTAGAAGTAATTTTTGATGTTTTTTTAATATTTGGTTATTCTTGCATTTTATTTTCGATTTCAACAAAGTTGACAATAATAATTTTTTTATTAGGTTTTTTTAGTATAGTAATTTACAAAAATTTATTTCTAAAAACAAGAAAATTAACAAAAGACCAGACGCAATTAAATCAAAAATTTAATAGCGCTTTTATTGATTCAATCGACGGTATAAAAATAGTAAAATCATTTAATCGCGAAGAATTTGAAAAGAAAAAGTTCAGAGAAAATTGGTTTAGTTATTTAAATGTTTTATATAAAAGTTATAAGAATAGTGCTATTATTTCATCATTAACCAATCCAATTAGTTTTTTACTTATTATTTTGTTAATATTATATATTCATTATATTTTAAAATTTGATTTTGCAGTTATGAGTGTTTATATGTTAATTATCTATAAATTGATACCATTATTTCAAAGAATACCAATAACATTTAATTCATTAATTACAACATTAGCGCCAGTTGATATTGCATTAGAAGCGGTAAGCGAAACAAATAAACCGTATTTAAAAAATGGAGAAAAATCGATAACTGAATTTAAAAAGAATATAATATTTAAAAATGTTTCGTTTAAGTATATAAACGAATATGTATTACATAATATAAATTTGGAAATATCAAAAAATCAAACTACTGCGATAATTGGAGCAACAGGTTCAGGTAAATCAACGATGATAGATTTATTGTTAAGATTATACGATGTTACACAAGGTGAAATATTGATAGATGATGTGAATATAAAAAATATAAGAATCGAAGATTGGCGAAATATTTGCGCGATAGTGCAGCAAGATGTATTTCTATTTAATGATACAATCAAGAACAATATTTTATATGGCAAATTAGACGCGACAGAAGAAGAAGTGATAGAAGCCGCAAAAAAGGCGAATGCTTATAATTTTATTATGGAATTGCCGGATAAATTTGAAACTTTTGTCGGCGAGCGCGGCGTGAAATTGTCAGGCGGTCAAAAACAGATGATAGCGCTTGCGCGCGCTATTATAAGGCAACCGCAGATATTGATATTAGATGAAGCCACGAGTTCATTAGATAACCAATCAGAACGCAATATTCAAAAAGCATTAGATTATTGGCAAGGCAAAATGACGATTATAGTTATTGCGCATCGGCTTTCTACTATTCTTAATGCCGATAAAATAATAGTATTAGATAAGGGGCAGATAGTAGAAACCGGCACGCATTCTGATTTGATTGATAAAAATTCGTTTTATTCAAGATATTATAATTTACAGTTTAAATTGGAAGTAAATAACTCTAATGATAAGGAGTGTTATAAAAATATTTTTCAAAAACAGATTTATTAAAAAAATTTTCAGATTATTAGATACTAAGTACAATAATAATCTTTGATATAAAGTTTTAAGATTTAAAAATTCAGTATTTTGTGATATGAAAATAATTAAAAAAGGACTAATTAGTTATGAATAAAATAAAAAATATTAAGAAATATTTCGATTATTTTAAACAGTTTTATCTAGTATCCAAAAAATTTAAAATATATATTTTTTTAATATTACTATTGTTGTTTCTTAATTCTATTTTTGAGACAATAGGCATAGGATTATTAATGCCGATGATTGATTTAATAAGCGGTATTAAATCTGATAATATTGTGATTAGGTATATTGTTAAATTTTTTGAATTTGCTAATATACCCATGAAATTGCGAAATATTTTAATGGTTTTTTTTTTATTAATTGTTTTGAAAAATATTTTTAAATTATTTGAAGCATATTTATACTCTAATTTTCGAAGAAAATTGATGTTCGATATTTCATATAAAATTTTTGATAATTTAATGAAAGTAGGATATAGTTATTTTCATTCAACCCAAAAAGGCAATATATTATATACTATTACAGGAACTTCTGGACAGATGGGACATATTATTATATCGGGTAATAAATTTTTAATGAGTTTATTTTTATTGCTTGGTTATTTTATTTTATTATTAATTTTATCTTATAAACTTACAATTTTTTCCATAATATTAAGTTTATTTTTATATCCTTTTATAAAAAAATTATTAAATTTAACGCATAATATTTCTAAAAAATTGACAGAAACTCAACAAATTTTTAATAGTTTTTTTGTTGAAATAATTGATGGTATACAAATTGTAAAAGTATTTAATCGTGAAAAATATGTAATTGAAAAATTTTGTAAGAAATGGGATGATTATTTAAAGTCATCAAGAAATTCTTTTGTTAATTCAAGTTTAATAAATGCTATTTCTAGCATTGCAACTGTTTTAATTGTTATTGTTATAATTGCGATTGCAATTAAATTATTTAATTTTGATTTTTCGGGATTAGTTATTTATTTATTTGTGTTATATAAATTTATTCCTACAATACACAATTTAATTTCTGAATTGAATGAAATTTTGAGTGCATTACCGCCAGTTAAAATTGCAATAAAAGCAATGAGTAAAGAAGATAAGCCGTATTTAATAGATGGCGAAATTAAAATAAAAGAATTTAATAAAAATATTATATTTCAAAATGTTTATTTTAGTTATTTAAAGGATGTACCTGTTTTAAAAAATATAAATATAGAATTTGAAAAAGGAAAAAACACAGCTATTATTGGTGCAACTGGTTCAGGCAAAAGCACAATTGTATCATTATTATTAAGATTTTATGACGTAAATAAAGGGAAGATTATAATTGATGATGTTGACTTAAAAGAAATTAAAATTGGTTCTTGGCTAAATTTGATTTCGTATGTCCCGCAGGATGTTTTTTTGTTTAATGTGTCAATAAAAGAAAATATTTTATTTGGTAGATTAGATGCAAGTGATGATGAAGTAATCGAAGCAGCTAAATTAGCAAATGCGCATAATTTTATTATGAGATTGCCTAATAAATATGATACAATAATAGGTGAACGAGGTGTAAAATTATCTGGTGGTCAAAAGCAAATGATCGCTCTTGCCAGAGCACTAGTAAAGAAACCACAAATATTAATTTTAGATGAAGCTACAAGTTCATTAGATAATGAATCGGAAAAATTAATTCAAGATTCAATAAATAAAATTAGCAAACATATAACAATTATTGCCATAGCGCATCGTTTATCAACAATTATTAATTCTGATAAAATAATAGTATTGGATAAAGGCGAAATAAAGGAAATAGGAAGACATTTTGATTTATTAAAATTAAATGGCTATTATTCTAAATATTATAATCTTCATTTGCGAAGTATGGAAAATTGAAAAAAATAAAGTAAATGGCTCAAGTAAAGGGGATAGACGACTTTAAAGTTTCTTTTTTTTATTATTTAAAAAATTATAGAGATCTGTAAAATGAGAAAAGAAAAGGGAGTATGATTGAATTAAAAAAGGAATAAAAAATAAGAAAAAAATCTAAAAAATGAAAAATAAAAATCAATTCCGATAATTTCGATAAGGATTAAAACTGATTTTTGAAAATTAAAAAGTATATAGAAATAAAGATTATAACAAAAAGAGAATAGGTAGTCCAATAATTGAAATTTTTATGTATTGATTTTTTTTAATACAGGATTAGGGTTTAATATTTTAATAAATTTATAATAGAACCTATATAAAAATATTTGTGCATTTGTGCAAGTATGACACTAAAAATATAATAAAAATATAACTTATGGCGAAAAGAAAGAAAGATTATATATTAAAAATTGGTATTATGAAAAGGATGGCATTTTAAAAGCGCAGAATATTTTACATATTTTTTTTGAAGAAACTGATAAGATATCAAAAAAATATTTTGAATTATATAAAATTCCGTATATAAATTTTTATTCAATTTTGACCAAAAGCAAAGAAAGTTGGAATGCCAAATTTCAAACGATTTTTTTAAAAACTTATTGTTTTTTTAAAGATATTATTAATAATAAAGATATTTATTTAATATTTACTTTTTTAAACGATATTAAGCATTTAAATAGATTAGTCAATCAAATACAGAGATTAGAAAATGCTAAAGTTGCAATTATATACTATGATTATTTATTTAGAAAAGATGTAAGTTTAGCGTTATCGTTGTGCGGTATTAAAACAGTGGCTGCGCAAGAACGAGGGTTAATTACTTCAACAATACTTTCTTTTTATAATTTTGATTATTATTATATTTGGGGACAAGCGTTTGAGA
>Ga0209409_1001035_pt1 | contig 25460 bp, 29 predicted proteins | sample AD_JPNMR1_MetaG_FD_184424 | JGI IMG/M metagenome (GOLD analysis project Ga0209409, IMG submission 184424) | Active sludge microbial communities of municipal wastewater-treating anaerobic digesters from Japan - AD_JPNMR1_MetaG (SPAdes) (version 2) | ecosystem: Engineered > Bioreactor > Anaerobic...
TTTTGATCGGGCGATCCGGGCCTGGTTCGTATTGGGGTAGTCCCGGACGACGATCTCCAAGATGGCCCGGCCGCTCGTCTTGTCACCGAGCTGGAGGAACGACAGGCCCTGTTTCAAGAGGGCCTGGGGCACCTTGTTGCTCTCCGGGTATTCCTTAATCACCTTTTCGTACTCAAGGATGGCCTTCTCGTAGTTCTTCTCGAAATAGTAACACTCCCCGAGCCAGTAATGGGCGTTGGCCGAGTATTCCGTCCGGGGGTGCAACTTCAGAAAGTTCTGAAAAGCCTCACGGGCCTTTTCGTAGCGCCCTTCCTTGAACTCCTCGTAGGCGGCGGCGTAGAGGGATTCCTTGTCCGTCCCGTTGGCCTTGACGTGGTTTTTCTTCGGCCGTCCATTGCCGCCGGACGGTTCCTCCTTCTTGCCGATAGCCAGGAAGTTCTCGATGAAGGTCACCTTGCTATAGGCCAGGTCGAGGCGCTCCTTCAGCTCCCGGTAATCCGCCGTCCTTTTCTGGAGCGTTTCCAAAAGGCCCCGCAGTTGCTGGAGCTGTTCCCTCAGTTCCGCACGATCGGCACCGGCGTCGGCGGCGCTCTTTCGCAAGGCCTCCACCGCCTCACCGATCTTGCCTATCTCTTTACGGAGGGCCGCGTTGTCCCCCTGGAGGGTCTCGATCCTCTCCTCCAGTTTGGCGATCTTCATATCCGCCTCGGCCCGGAGGCTGCGGAGATCATCCGACGTGGCGCAACCCCCGACAACAGCGAGGCTCAAGACAAAGAGGAAGGGAAGGCAACGCCTCAACACGCCTCAGACGACCCCTGTTAATCGGAGAGGACGAAATGACAACGCCGGTTCTTGGCCCAGGCCTCCTCGTTGTGCCCGGGGTCCAGGGGCCTCTCTTTGCCGTAACTGACCGTCTTGATCCTGTCCTTGGCCACCCCGAGCTCGACGAGGTATTTCATGGCCGCCGCGGCACGTCTCTCGCCCAGGGCGAGGTTGTACTCGCTCGTCCCCCGCTCGTCACAGTGGCCCTCGATGAGGAGCCGGGCGGCGGTGTTTCTCTTCAGCCAGGCGGCGTGCTCTTTGAGGATCGCCCGGGCGTCGGCCCTCAGGGTTGCCTTGTCGAAATCGAAGTTGATATCCCGGAACTCGGCTTTTTCAGCCGCCTTTTCGTCCGCCTTTTCGGCCGCTTTTTCGGCCGCGGCGGCTTTCGCTTCACCCGCAGCCTCCACAGGTCTCGCGGCGGCCTCGGCGGCCGGCTTCGCCTGCCCCTCCGTCATGGATTCGGCGGCGGCCTTCTGGGCTGTCTGGAGGGCGGCCTGGGCCTGGGCATCTTCACTGGCCGTCTCCGTCACCTCGGCCGTCGGTGCCTGGACCTGTTTTTTCGCGCACCCCCCCGTCACGAGAAGGGCCATGAACATGATACCCAAAAGGACACAGAAAAAAACTACGGATCTCTTTTTCATACACAAACCCTCCTTACAGTTTTTTCGGGACTAACCCGGGTCCGAATTAATCACACCCGGCGACGGAGGTCAATGAAAAACATCAGGGTATCACGGGTGACCAGGCCGGATTGGTGCCGTCGGCGACGAAACGGATATTGGTCCCGTTTGCGTTCATGACGCCGATCTTCGCGCCCCTGGGGGACTCGGCGGTGAAGGCGAGGTAGCGGCCGTCGGGGGACCACGAGGGGTACTTGTGCTCGACGCCCTTGGTGATTTGACGGTTCTCCGTCCCGTCGGGATTGATGAGAAAGATCTGGAAAGATCCCGCAATCCGGCCCTCGTAAGCGATTTTATCGCCCCGGGGAGACCAGGCGGGGGAGGTGTTGTAGGTGCCTTCGAAGGTCAGGCGGCGGACGGAGGAGCCGTCGGCGTCCATGACGTAGATCTGGGGCGATCCGGAGCGGTTGGAGACGAAGGCGATCCGTTTCCCGTCGGGCGACCAGGTGGGAGAGACGTCGATGGCGGTGTCGTGGGTCAGGCGGGTCAGACGACCCGAGGCGATATCCATGGCGTAAATCTCCTCGTTGCCCTCGAAACTCATGGTCACCAGGAGTCTTTTGCCGTCGGGAGACCAGGATCCGGACAGGTTGAGACCCGGCCGGGCGGAGACCTTGCGGGTGGCTCCCGTTTTGAGATCTTTCACGAAGAGGTCGGGATTCCCGTCCCGGTAGGAGGTGAAGGACAGACGCCTTCCGTCGGCGGACCAGCGGGGGGCGAGGGTCAGGGCCTTCATGTCCGTCAACCTCGTCTCTTGGCCCCCGTCAAAATCCACGGTGAAGATCTCGGAGGACGTCCCTCTTTTGACCACGAAGGCGATCTTGGTATCGAAGACGCCCCCGTCACCCGTGAGGCCCTTGAGGATGGAGGCGGCAATGGACCTCGCCAAGGGTTTGACCGCCCCCGATCGCTCCGTCCATCTTTTCTCCAGGACCTTTTCCCCCTTGACGACGTCGTGGAGACGCACGACGGCCCCCAGGCCTTCTCCGTCCCTCTGCCATTCCCCCTCGACGAGGTATTCGGCCCCGATGGCCGACCAGTCAGAAAAGGCGATGACCCCGTCCTTGGCGGGGTCGGCGAGGAAGGCCCGACGGGGGAGGGGATGAAAGAAACCCGTCATGTCCAGGTAGCGGGACACCTCGTCCGCCAGGTAGGGGCCCTCGTCGGCCCGGGGCTGGGTGGCGGGGCCCCGGAAAACCGCCACGGCGATGGGGATCTTCGTGAAGGAGGGAGAGTCGATATCGATGAATACCCGCTCCCCTTCCCCGGCGACCGAGAGCCGGACGGCGATGGAAAGGGCCAGGACAAGAACGGTGAAGGCAAACCGACGGTTCATGTTCATCGTCTGCCGACCCCGGCGGCGTGGAAGCGGATCCCGATCTCCATGCTGTTTCCCTGCCACCACGTCGGCAGGGGGGGGAGGGGTGAGGCCTTTTTTAGGGCCCTCAGGGCGGAACGGTCGAAGGCGGCGTTCCCCGAACTCTTGGCCAGGGCCACATCGGCGACGGTGCCGTTTCTCAGGATGCGGGCGTGGACAACGGCGACACTCCGTTCATCGACCGGGACATCGCCGGGGAGGACCCAGGCCCCCTTGATGCGTCCCCAGATATGGGCGTAGTAATCGCCCATCCTGCTGTCCCCTTCGACACCGGTTTCAGAGGTGGGGGCAGGAGTGGAGGTTTTTTGCCTGAGGGCCTCGAGGGCCCCTTCGACCTCCTGCGGTCTGCCCGCAGGGGTCGAGGGTTTACGGATAAAGATCTCCTTTGGCATCTCCGCCGCCCTCTTCACGACCCCTCGAGGGGGCGAGGCAGGGGCCGTGACCTCCCCGATCAGCCGGGACGAGGGCTGGGCGTTCAAAAGGCCCGCCGGCAGGCTTACGAGACTGACGGAATAAACGGGGCCGAAGGTAAGGCGGGGCGAGGCTGTGACCTTCACAAGACCCGTGAGGGACAGGAGGAGGACATGGACGGCCACGGAGACCGAGAGGGCCCCGGTGAAACCCAGCCTTTTTTCCGTCCCGTAGAATCTCATCGGGTCGTTTCGGGGGACTCGGTGATCATCCCCAGGCGGTCGACGCCGGCCTTCCTTATCACCCCCATGACCTCGACGACGAAGCCGTAGGAGACGTTCCGGTCCGCTCGCAGAAAGATCTCCCGATCCACCCGGGAGGAAAAGATGGCCTCCAGTTTAGGCTGCAGTTCCTCCAAGGTCACGGGGAGCTTGTTGATGAAGATCTCCCGGCGGTCGTTGATGGTGAGGATGAGCTTCTCCTCCTGGACGTCGAAGCTCTTGGCCTGCACCCGGGGTAGGTTGACGTCGATGCCCGTCTGGAGCATGGGGGCCGTCACCATGAAGATGATGAGCAGGACCAGGACCACGTCCACCAGGGGGGTGACGTTGATGTCCGCCAGGGGCTTGTGGTGTCCCCCTTGATTTTCCCCGAGGTGTCTCATGACCGGAAATGCTGACGTTCCGTGAGGTTCATGAACTCGAGGGCGAAGGACTCCATCTCCTGTTGATAGTCCCTCACCCGTGAGAGGTAATAGTTATAGAAAATGACGGCCGGTATGGCCGCCGCGAGACCGGCGGCGGTGGCGATGAGGGCCTCCGATATGCCCGGTGCCACCACCGCCAGGGTGGCCGATCCCCGGGCGCCGATGCCCTTGAAGGTGTCCATGATGCCCCAGACCGTTCCGAAGAGGCCGATGAAGGGGCAGGCGTTGCCCGTCGTGGCGAGAAAGCCGAGGAGGCCCTCCAGCCGGGCGGTCTCGGTCACGACCGCCCTGCTCAGGGCCCTCTCTACATTGTCGACCCCCTTCGTGGCCGCCGTCCCGCCCCCCTGGTCCGACCCCGGGTTCGGGGCCTGGTCTCGCGACGGGCGGGACACCTTCACGAGCTCCGTGTAGCCGGAACGGAAGACCTCCGCCACGGTGGAGCGGCTCAAACCCTTCGTCTCGGCGAAACACTCGGCAAGGCGGGAGGATTTGAGATAGGTGTCGAAGAAGAGGTCATTTTCCCTTTTTATGGCCCGGAAGGAAAAAAACTTCGTCAAGATGATCGCCCAGGAGACGATGGAGAAGGCCAGGAGGATCACCAAGACCATCTGGACCATGGGGCCGGCACCCAGGATCATACCCATGAGGCTGCCCTGGAAATGACCGGCCGGCGCGGCGACAACGAACTGCAGGATCTCTTTCATGCTTGCCCCCCCTCAGGCGGCGTAGGTGACGCTCGGCGTCCCTGTAAATAAAAAAGGGCCCCTTGTCAACAAGTCAGAGTCTTTCCGGGGTAAAGGCGACGACGTCGTCGATCCTGGCGGCCCCCGTCACGATCATGACGAGACGGTCCACCCCGAGGGCTATACCCCCCGCCTCGGGCATGGAAGGAAGACAGGCGAGAAAGGCCTCCGGTGAAGGGTAGGGTTTTTTGCCCGCCCGCCGCCGCCTTGCCTCCTCGCGGGCGAAGCGGCGTCTCTGTTCTTCTTCATCCGTCAACTCCGTAAAGGCGTTGGCCATCTCCATGCCCGCCAGATAGAGCTCGCAGCGTTGGGCCACCGTCGGGTCCCGGGGATGGAGCTTGGCCAAGGAGGCCATCTCGGCGGGATAGTCCGTCAGGAAAACGGGTCTGTCCAGGCCGAGGTGGGGTTCCACGTGGACCGTGAGGATCTCGTCGAAGGAGGAAGCGGCCAGGGCTTCTTCCAGGGAGACGGGGGCATGGGAGGCGAAGGCCTCGCGGACGGTGATCCTCGGCCAGGGGGGGGTGATGTCGATGGCCAGGTCCCGGTAGGAGATCGTTCTCCCCAGGGAGAGGGCGTCGGCAATAAAAAGGATCAAGTCCTCGCATGTCTTCATCATGGACGTGTAGTCCCCACCGGCCTCGTACCACTCGAGGATGGTGAACTCGGGGAGGTGTAGCCCCCCCCTCTCCCCTTCCCGAAAGCACCTGGCGATCTGGAAGATCCGGTCGTAGCCGGCGGCGAGGAGGCGTTTCATGCAGAGTTCGGGAGAGGTCTGGAGGAACCAGTCGCCGGAGGGGACGGCATCGATATGGTACTCCGGGGCCGGGCCGGGGATGCGGATCGGGGTCTCCACCTCCAGGTATCCCCGGAGGTTGAAGAAACGGCGGATCGCCTCCAGGAGGGCCGCGCGGGTCTTCAGATTTGCCCCCTTGCGGGTGAGATGCCAGTCACCTTCCGCCATAAGGTCTTTTATCCCGGGAGGTCGGCGACGGCCCGCAAGGGGCCTCGGGCTGAATCAATCCTTGACCCGGGTGAGGTACTCCCCCGTCCGGGTGTCGACGCGGATCTTCTCACCCGCCTCTATGAAGGGGGGGACCTGGATGACGTAACCCGTCTCGAGGGTGACGGGTTTTGTCTTGCCGGCGACGGTGTCGCCCTTGGCCCAGGGCTCGGCCACCTTCACGTAGAGATCGACGGCGTTGGGGAGGCTGACGCCGAGGGGTCGGTTCTCGAAGAGGAGGACCTCCGTCTCCAGGTTCTCGACGAGGAAGTTCTTCATGTCTCCTACCTGATCCTCCGTCAGATAGACCTGCTCGAAGGTCTCGTTGTCCATGAAACAGTATTTGTCTTCCTCCCTGTAGAGGAACTGCATCTTCTTCTCCTGGAGATCGGCGGGTTCGAAGACATCCACGGAACGGAAGGTCCGGTCGAACTGGGCCCCCGTCAGCATGTTCTTCAGCTTGCACCGGTAGAGGGCCTGGCCTTTCCCGGGTTTGACGAAATTGAAATCCACGATGATATGGGGATCCCCCTCGAGTTTGATCCTCAAGCCCTTCCTCAGATCGCTTGCAGTGTACATAGCGGTCCCCCGATAGGTGATAAAGCGATGAGGTGAGTCTCTATTCCATTTCGACCGTCTTTGTCAAAGGAAATCACAGGTTGTGCTTCTCGCCCCGCCGTTGATGGGGATCTTGCCTAAAGCACCGGGGGTGTCCAGGACGTAACGGGGGAGGCAGAGGCCGGAGATCTCCCTCCTTAGCCTTTCCATCATCCTGACCCCCTTCTCGATCTCGACGCGGAAATGCCCCGTGCCCTTCACCGGCTCGGGGTGGAAGAGGTAGTAGGGGCGCACGGAGAGGCGCTGGAGGCCGTAGAGAAGGTCCCTCATCGTCTCGATGTCGTCGTTGACCCCTTTGAGGAGAACGGACTGGTTGGAGACGGGGATCCCCACCGAGACGAGGCGTTCGCAGGCCTGTGCCGCCTCGGGGGTGAGCTCCCGGGGGTGGTTGAACTGGGTGTTGAACCAGAGGGGCCGAAAGCGGCGCAGGAGGTTGCAGAGATCTTCCGTCACCCTCATGGGAAGGGTGACGGGCGCCCGTGAGCCGATCCTGATGACCTCCACGTGGGGGATCTCCTGGAAGGCGTGGAGGAGGCGGGCCAGTGACTCGTCAGGCAGGGTCAGGGGATCACCCCCCGAGAGGATGACCTCCCGAATCCCCGAACGGGCGGCGATGTAGGACGTGATCTGACGCAGGCGGGCCGCCGTCAGGACCCGGGCACGGCGTCTCCAGAGTCGTTTTCGGTTGCAGTGGCGGCACAGGACGGGACAGACGTTCGTGACGAGGACGAGGCAACGATCACTGTAGCGGTGGATGAGGCCGGGGACGGGGGAATGGTCGCCCTCGCCAAGGGGGTCTTCCGAGACCTGGGGATCTTCTTGGATCTCCCAGATGTCGGGGATGCACTGGCGGCGTATGGGGTCGGCCGGTGAGTCCGCCTCGATGAGAGAGGCGTAATAGGGGGTGACGGCGAGGGGGTAGGCGGCCAGCACCGCCTTCAGGGCCTCGGTCTCGTTGCGGTCCAGGGCGATGAAGGGTGGAATCTCATCCAGGGTGCGGAACCGGGCGGCCAACTGCCACCGCCAGTCCCCCCGGCGATCGGATCCACCCGTCCCCGGACGTGTCCCTTTCTTCATCTCCACCGGAATGGGCTTGACTTCGGTCCGTGGCATCCCTTAGGATCCCGCCATGAAAAGGACGCGTCTGTTGGGGATTTACACGGCCCTGTGGGTGTACGGCGCCTGTCTCCTCTTGTTGGCCAGACCCCATGTCCACGGGGTGGTGGCGGCCCTTCTCCTCTTCGTCCCACCTGTCTTCGCCCTTTATTTCCTCTCCACCTTCCTCTTCGAGAACCGGCAGGACACCGTCCGGTGGCAGGACCTTCGGGAACACGCCTCCAAGAGGCTTATCGGCAATATCCTGTTTCTCTTCGCCCTCGTCGTCCTGACGATCCTTATCTTCTAAGGGCAGGCACTCCCCTTATCGGCCTCAGCCCTTGTAGATGTAGCGTTCCAAGAGGCGGTGATAGGGTGTCCAGGGAGACTCCTCGTCCTCGGCGGCCCCGGCGATGGATTGGCGGAAGGCCTTTACCTTGGCGTCCATGTCGTCCATGTGGTGGACGATGAGGGCCTCGACGGTCTTGGGCCTTTTGGGGGAGCCGAACTCCAGTACGCCGTGGTGACTCAGGAGGATGTGGCGGAGGGCCAGGGCCTGGTCTTCCGGGAAGTCTTCCAGGCCGGATATCTTCTTGTCCAGCATCTCGACGCCCATGACGATATGACCGATGAGGCGGCCGCTGTCGGTATATTCGAGGAGCCTTTCGAAGGACAGCTCCTGGATCTTGCCGATGTCGTGGAGGATGGCCCCCGTGATGAGAATATCCCGGTCCACCTGGCCGTAGTGGTCCGCCGCCATGTCCACCAGGCGCACGACGGAGAGGGTGTGTTCCAAGAGGCCGCCGATGTAATTGTGGTGAAACGCCTTGGCCGCCGGCGCCCGTTTGAAGCCTTCCCTTATGGCTTGGTCATCGAAGAAGGCCTTGAGGAGAGCCCTCAGGGAAGGTGATTTCACCTTGTCCACGAAGATGCCGAGTTCCCTGAACATCGCCTCGATGTCCCCCGAGGAGGCCTCCAGATAATCGGCGATCTCGATCTCTTCCTCCTGGGCCGGGCGGATGTTGAGGACGGAGAGTTGGGTCGCGTTTTTGTAACTGACGGCCCGGGCCTGGAGGAAGACGATGTCCCCCTTCCTGAATCGCTTCTCCAATTCCGCCACGTTATCCCACACCTTGCCGTCCAGCTCCCCCGTCCGGTCACGGAGGCGGAGGTTCAGGTAGGGTGCCCCCTTCTGGGAAAAGGCCGAATTCTTCTCCGCGACGATGAAAAAATCGCTGATCTTGTCGCCGGGGCGTATGTCCTTGATGAAGACGGTTTTTTTCATGGTCCCCCCTGTGAAGTCACCCCGGGCCCGAGGCCGTGAAAGGTCCCGGCGGAGGCGGCGATGAGTATATGGGCAAGGCGGGGGTGTGTCAAGAAAGGATGTCCGCAAGGCCTTGCGGAAGGCCCGGATAACCTCAATCCCCGGCCGGTTGGGGCGTAAAGAGGGTCAGGCGGTCACGGCGAACGGATCCGATGACCATAAGCCCTCCGGAGACGGCGGCGTCCAGGGCCGAGGAGGTGGGGACGCCGAGGGAGCAGACGACCCTCACCCCCATGGTGAGGAGTTTCTCCACGATGTCCCGGGAGAGGCGTCCCGTCCTGAAGACCCACATCCCCCCGGGGTCCGCCCCCTGGAAGAGGGCCCAGCCCGCGAGCATGTCGATGCAGTTATGGCGGCCCACGTCTTCGCGGACGACGGCGAGGCCGCCCCTGTCGGCGAGGGCCGCCGCGTGGGTACCGCGGGTACGGTCGTGAAGGGTCGCCGCCTCCACCATCCGTTCCATGAGACTGAGGATCGTCTCCGGTTCCGGGAGGTCGGGTTTCGGTGGTCTTGGTAGGGGGGCGTCAGGGACGGGGCCGGGGACCACGGATGGTCTTCCCTCGCCCTGGGGGATGTTTTTGATGGCGACCCGCACCCTCCCTGCTTCTCCGTCGTGGCGCAGATCCAGGATGTCCCCCTTCGCGGCGATGAGACGGGAGGTAAAGAGAAGCCCCGCCGCCAGCTCCTCCGGGTGGAGGCCCGAGGAGGAAACGCTTCGCCAGAAGACGCCGTTGACGAAGATCTCGAGATCCCTTTCCCCGATGAGGGCGGCCGTCCCTTCCCGCCACCCGCCCCCTTCGTAGAAACGGACCGGTACCGCCGCGACGGTTTCTGAATCCCTGAGCCCCCCCAGGCCCATCCCCTCACCTGCCCCTCAGGATGCGGTGTTCCCCCGTGCGGATCGTCAGTTTGACCCGGTCGAAGTACTCCATGAGGGCGATGATGAACTTACGGCTGAGGCCCGTCAGTTCCTTGAAGGAGGCGGGTGTCGCCTTACCGTCCCGCAGGAGGAGGGAGCGGTAGTCCTCCTTGAGGTCCTCCAGGACGCCCCGGTCGTAATAGAGGTCCTCCGTCACCTTGACGAGGATCCCGTCCTTGATGAGGACCGCCAGGACGTCCTGAACGGCCTTTTCCCGACCCGGGAACCTCTCCATGATCTCCCTCACCGTCGGCGGCGCCAGGGCGGCCTCCTTGATGACGGCGGGGATGATCCGGCTCAGCTCCTCCAGGTCACCCGCCAGTTTCACCCGATGCTGGGGTAAACGGACATATTCGCGGTCTACGATGACGAGGTCCGCCTTTTCCAGGTCCCTCAGGACCATGGCGAAGAGACGGGGATGGATATAGACACCGGCCGTGCTCCTCAGTTCCTCCCGGGGCATACCCTCCTTGAGGGGATTTTTTTCATGGTAGAGGTGTATCGCCCCGAGGAGCGTATCCCTGAGGTTCGTGTAGGGGGCCGCCGCCACGGCCAATCTCTCGTCGGGGTCCACGAGGAAGGCCTCTTTCTTGGAAAACATGTCCTCGAGGATGGTTCTCAGGCGTGGGCGGGCGATGCCGGTCCGGACGACGATCTGGCGCTCCGTCGCCCCGTGGAGGCCGCAGCGATTGAGGATCACCGCCGCCTTGTCCGCCGCCGGGCCTTCAAGGAGGGTCCTGAGATCTCTCTCGAGGGTCTTCTCTTGGCGGCGGTGCTTCGAGGCCTCGGGGTCCAAGACCACGCCCCCGCCGATGGTGGTGACGGGGGAGTAGCTCCTCAGGACGTAATGGTCGCCCCCCACGAGGGCCGTGGGCTTCTCCAGGAGGAGCTGGGCGAAGGTCTCACCCCCCGGGGGGACGGAGTCTGCGCCCAGGAGATGGAGGCGGGCGATGATCTCGCTGGTCCCCGCGTGGAAGCGGACGGGCGATCGGTCCTTGAGGGCCTTCGGGTTGGCCTCTAAATAGTGGAGGTGGATGTCCAGGCGCCGGGAGGGCCTGAGAAATCCCGGGTCCGTGAGGATGTCGCCCCGGGCGATGGCCGTCCTGTCCAGACCCTGGATGTTCAAGGCCGTACGCTGCCCCGCCTCCGCCCCCTCCACGGCCTCGTTGTGGACCTGGATACCCCTGATCTTGGCCTTTATCCCCGCCGGCATGATCTCCACGTCCGCCCCGACCTTGGTGCGGCCCGAGATCAAGGTGCCCGTGACGACCGTTCCGAAGCCTTTCATGGTGAAGACCCGGTCCACGGGGAGGCGGAAGATCCCCAGATCGGCCCTTCTCTCCACCTCCGCCGCCACCTTGGTCAGGGCGGCGAGGAATTCCGGGAGACCTTCACCCGTGACGGCGGAAAGGGGGACAATGGGCGCCCCCCTGAGGAAGGTGTCGTTGAGGAATTCGCGAACGTCCTCCATGACCAAGGAACGCCATTCGTCGTCCACCATGTCCACCTTCGTGAGGGCGACCAGGCCCTTGCGGATCCCGAGGAGGGAACAGATCGCGAGGTGTTCCCGCGTCTGGGGCATGACGCCCTCGTCGGCGGCGATCACGAGGGCCACCAGATCGATACCCGCCGCCCCCGCCACCATGTTCTTGACGAACCGTTCGTGGCCCGGGACGTCGACGATGGCGACGTTGGCACCCCCGGGGAGCCTCAGGGGGGCGAACCCCAGCTCGATGGTGATGCCCCGTTCCTTCTCCTCTTTAAGACGGTCCGTGTCCACCCCCGTCAGGGCCTTGACCAGGGTCGTCTTGCCGTGATCGACGTGACCCGCCGTCCCGAGGATTATGTTCACCTTCGCGTTCCTCCTGGGGGTCTATTAACAAACAAAGGGAGGGCGGACAACCCTTTTATCCCTCTTTCCTTGACATGAGGTTTTTATGTCTTATTATGGACAATCATGAAGGGGGAAGGAGACGATCATGACGGAAGAGAAAAAGGCCCCACCCGATCAATTCTGGAAATGCAGCAACTGCGGCAACACTATCCAGACCGTCACACCGCCCCAGACCTGCCCGGTCTGCGGCAAGGCCTGTGAGTTTTTGAACATCACCTGTTACATGCCCGACTGCGGCTTTACGGGCATCGATCCGCGCCTGAAGTGAAGAACAAATATTCAAGGGAGGTTTAGATATGAGCAAGTCCATCAAGGGGACCCAGACGGAGAAGAATCTTCTGGCCGCCTTTGCCGGGGAATCACAGGCCAGGAACCGGTACACCTTTTTCGCCTCGGCGGCGCGCAAGGAGGGGTACGAGCAGATAGCCGAGATCTTTCAGGAGACGGCGGATAACGAGAAGGAACACGCCAAGGTCTTCTTCAAGTACCTCGAGGGCGGCGAGGTCGTGATCACGGCGGGTTACCCCGCCGGGGTCATCGGTGACACGAGGTCCAACCTCCTCGCCGCGGCGGAGGGGGAGAATATGGAATGGACCACGATCTACAGCGATTTCGCCAAGGTGGCCCGGGAGGAGGGCTTCCCCGAAGTCGCCCGTTCCTTCGACCAGATCGCCAAGGTGGAGAAGTTCCACGAGGCCCGCTACCGCAAACTGGCGGAAAACATCGAAAAGGGAGAGGTCTTCCAGAAAAAGACGGTCGTCAAATGGCATTGCCGCAACTGCGGCTACGTCCATGAGGGGGAGACGGCCCCGAAGAACTGCCCCGCCTGCCTCCATCCCCAGTCCTACTACGAGGTCCTGGCGGAGAATTTCTGAGGCGGGCAGTGAAATCGTTCCGCAAGGAACTCTGGTTCCACCTGCCGACGCGCCGCGGTTTTGTCAATATCACCCCTCAGGTCCGGCAATGCCTTAGGGAGAGCGGGATCCGTGAGGGGTTGATATTGATAAACGCCATGCACATCACGGCCTCGGTCTTCATCAACGATGACGAGCCCGGCCTCCACGAGGACTACGAACGATGGCTGGAGACCTTGGCGCCCCACGAGCCCGTCTCCAGGTACCGGCACAACCTTACGGGGGAGGACAACGGCGACGCCCATCTGAAGAGACAGGTCATGGGCAGGGAGGTCGTCGTCGCCGTGACGGGAGGCGAACTGGACTTCGGGCCCTGGGAGCAGATCTTCTACGGGGAGTTCGACGGCCGGCGGCGAAAGCGCGTTCTGGTGAAGATCATCGGGGAGTGAAGGGCCTCAGGGTAGGACAAGGGGCGTCAGGACGGCGGAGAAATAGAGAAGGGCCAGGACGATGACGGCCCAGGAGAAGCCGTTCACCCAGCCCTCCGCCCGGAGGAGGACCTCTTCCCAGTCGAGCCCCTCCAGGCGCCTCGCGGTGATCCTGCCTGCTTCCCGGCGTCTCCACAGGCCTTGGGCCGTCGCCGTTGTCGCCATAATCACACGTCCTTTCATGGGTGGTACTTCCTGATGACGGCCGTCACCACGCCGCCGAGGCGCAGGCCCGCCTGGGGTCGGATGGGCCCATAGGCCGGGTTTGCCGCCTCCAGATAGAAATCATTACCCTCGCGGCGTAGATACTTGAGGGTCCACTCGCCGTCCACCTCCGCCACGACGATGTCTCCCCCCTTCGCGGGCCGGTCCCGCTCGACGACCACCCAGTCGGCGTCCATGATGCCGGCCCCGGTCATGGAATCGCCCGTGACCTGGAGGAGAAAGGAGGAGTCGGGCCTCTCGATGAGGTACTCGTCGAGGGACACGAGGTCACCCACGGTCTCTTCCTCGGGGGCGGGCAGACCGGCATGGACGGCACCGACGGCGGGTATGGCGAAGAGGCGCCGGGTGGGGATGAGACGCCCGGCGTTGTCCTTTTCCACCACCCCCGCCTCCACCAGTTTGCGGATCCAAAAATGGACCACGCTCTTGGAGCGGACCCCCAAGAGGTCCGTCATTTCCCCGTACGAGGGCATCCTCCTGTTTTCCCGGAAAAAACGGCCGATCCTGGCCGCCACGTTCCTCATGTTCCTCTTTTCTTCCATGGGGCCTTTATATAGAACGGTCGTTCTATTGTCAAGAAAAAAATGATCCCGCCTGGATAAAGGCGGGTTTTCCAAAAGGGATCTTTTATGATAAAGAGGTATCGGCGCCGAGCGTCGGTGCTGCTTAAAAGGCGGTGGTAATGGAAAGGCTCATCCTCGCGACCTTCAACGTGAACTCCATCAGGACGCGGCTCCCCTTGGTCCTGGCGTGGCTCGAGGCCAACCGCCCCGATGTCCTCTGTCTCCAGGAGACAAAGGTGGACGACGGCCGTTTCCCCAAGGAGGCCTTCCGGGAGGCGGGCTATCACGTCGTCTGCCGGGGGGAGAGGCAGTACAACGGCGTCGCCACCCTTTCCCTCCGGGAACCCCTTTTCGTCTCCGCCGGTTTTTCCGACGGGGGACCGGCCGACGAGGATCGCTTCCTGAGAACGGATTTTCCGGGGTTGATGGTTCTCAATACCTACGTCCCCCAGGGACGCGACACGGCGAGCCCCCATTTCCGCTACAAGCTCGAGTGGTTCGGTCGTTTCCGCCGTTACCTGGAAGGACATCTGGACCCCAAGGAGGCCATCGTGTGGTGCGGTGACCTCAACGTCGCCCGGGAGTCCATCGACGTCCATGACCCCAAGAGGCTTTTGGGCCACGTCGATTTCAACCCCGAGGTCTGGGAGGCCTACGACGGGGTCGTGCGGTGGGGTTTCCAGGACTGTTTCCGCCTCCATCACCCCGGCGAGGAGGGGCAGTTCACCTTTTTCGATTACCGGGTGCCCCGGGCGGTGGAACGCCGTCTCGGTTGGCGGGTGGATCACATCCTGGCCACGGAGACCGCCGCCCGGCGGTGCCGTCGTTGCTGGATCGACATGGGGCCGCGCCTCGGGGAGAAACCATCGGACCATACCGTCCTGGCGGCGGAATTCACCTGGGAGGGGGCTTGAGTCATGGACGGTGTCCAAGACATGATGAAGAGGAACCAGGACCTGGCCGAGGGGTTCCGGCGGGTGGAGATGAGGCTGATGGCCGCGGGGGACGTCCCGGCCCTCTTCGAGGCGTGGGTGGAGGGGATGGGGGATGTCTTCGCCATTCCCTTCCTGTGGTTCACCATCATCGACGAACCTGCCAACGAGGACCTGGCCGTGGCCCTTTCGGGCATCAGGACCCTGCGGGACCGCTTGCGTCTCCTGCCCCGGGAGGTCTTCGAGTCCCTCATCCCCGCCGGCAAGGAACCCGTCCTCGCCAGCGGAGATCTGAGGCCCTTCTTCAGGCTGATGCCGAAAAAAAACAAATATCTCCTCAGATCCGTCGCCGCCGCGCCCATTTACCTGCCCAACCGCGTCATCGGCAGCCTCAACCACGGCGACAGCGTGCCGGGCCGTTACACCCCCGAGATGGACACGACGCTCCTCAAGGCCCTGGCGCGGCGCTTCTCCTTTCACCTCTCGGACCTTCTTCTGTCCTTCTGAGGTTCAAGAGAAGGATCCCGGCCGCGAGGAGGACGGTTGCGTCTCCCAGCCACACGATGTCGTAGGACCCGAGACGGTCGTAGAAGATCCCCGCGAGGATGGGACCGACGGCGCCGCCCCCGCCGATGAAGAGGGTCACGTACCCATAGACGGTCCCCATGACCTGTCTCCCGAAACGGTCGGCCAAGAGGATGGGCATCATGGGGGCCAAAGAACCGTAGCCGAAACCGAAGACGAGGGCGTAGAGGTACAGGTCCAGGACATCCTCGGCCCTGATGAGAAAGACCATCCCCAGGGCCATGATCCCCATCCCCAATGAGGCGGCGTATTTGGGGTCCCGGAGCCGGTCGCTCAGCCAGCCGAAGAAGAATTGCCCCGCCAGTCCCGACATGGCCGTCGCCCCCAGGGACGAGGCGGCGGCGACCCTGTCTATCCCCCGGTCCACGGCGAAGGCGACCTGGTGGATGAAGACGGACATCATGACCATAACCCCGGCGCCGAATCCCATCGCCAGGACCCGGAAGCGGCTGTCTTTGAGGACGGCGGAAAAGGAAGGCCGTTCGTCCACGGCCGGTGCATCGCAGGACAGGGGGGGTGTCGACGTCGTCTCCCCGTCGGGCGCAAGACCGTGATCCTCCGGTGATTTCTTCCCGAGGAGGATCTGGGAGAGGGTGACGCCCACGATGAAGACCACGGTGCCGAGGAAGAGGAAACCAACGCGCCACCCGAGGTGTTCCACTATGTAACCCGCCGCGGGGGTGAGGACTATGGTCCCGAAGCCGATGCCCATGGTGGTGATCCCCAGGGCGGTCCCCCGTTTGCGGACGAACCATTTCCCCACGGAGGAGTTGGCGACCACGACCCCCATCCCGGCGGTGCCCGTGCCGCACATCAAACCATAGACGAGATAGAAGGCCAAAGGCGTCTTCACGAAGGCCGTGAGGACGAAGCTCAGAGCGGCGATGAGGGCCCCGGTGGTGATGATCCAGCGCGGGGCCGTGCGATCGACGAGGCGGCCCATGACGACGGCCCCCAGGGAGTAGACGAGCATGTTCAAGGAGGCGCCGAGGGAGATGACGGACCGGGACCAGCCGTAATCTTCCGCCATGGGTTTCAGGAACACGCCGAAACAGTAGCGGGCGCCGTAGTTGACGGCGAGGACGAGAAAGGCCCCCATCACCACCCACCAGCCCCAGAATAAAGGAGGCCCCTTCTTCTCCCCGGTCACGATGATTTTAACCCCCACAGGGAATAAACCATCGGCCCATACCCAAGAACCCTGGTCCTGTCAATCCGGAAAAGGTCTTTCTCAAAGGTTTTGGTTTGTGATAACCTCCGCGGCATGTTCCGCCACGATCCCCGTCGGGGGAGACCCCACGCCAGACGACGCCGTACCGGGACCCCCGCCGTGACGCGCCTGCGGCCCACGGCGGAGCCGGTCCTCAAGAGGGTCTTCGCCAAGATCGGTCGTCCCGAGGCCTCGCCCTTCCGACCGGACGACTTCCAACTGCGGGCCGTGGAGGCCGTCAGGGAGGGGGACTGTATCGTCACGGCCCCCACGGGATCGGGAAAGACCTGGATCGCCGAGGAGGCCATCAGGAACATCTTCACCGCCGGAGGCCGCTGCTGGTACGCCTCCCCCCTCAAGGCCCTGAGCAACGCCAAATGGGTGGAGTTCGGCGAGCGCTTCGGGGAGTCCTCCGTCGGGATCCTCACGGGGGACACGAAGGAGAACACCGACGCCCCCATCCTGGTGGGGACCACGGAGATCCTGAGGAACCAGCTCTACGACGCCATGCACCGCGGCGAGGATCTCCCCTGCGACCTCGTGGTCCTGGACGAGGCCCATTACCTGGGGGACCGCGACCGGGGGGTGGTCTGGGAGGAGATCATGATCTACCTCCCCCGGCGGATCAACCTCCTCCTCCTGTCGGCGACGGTGGGCAACGCCGATGAGATCGCCTCCTGGCTCTCACGCATCAGGGAAAAGCCCTGCCGGGTAATCCACGAGGACCGGCGGCCCGTGCCCCTCTACCCCCTCGTTCTCCATCCCGAGGGGCGCATAATGCCCCTCTTGGAGAAAGAGGATCTGTACGGCAAGGTCCGCTCCCTCGTCGAGGGAGGGGCGACCCACAGCCGCCTCCAGCCTCCCCGTTTCGGGGAGATCCTGGAGGTCATGAGGAAGTACCGCCTCCTGCCGGCCATCTTTTTCCTCAAGTCCCGTTCCGAGTGCGACGGCGCCCTCAAATCATGCCCCCTCGACCGGGGTGAGGATGAGGACGAGGCCTTCCACTACGAGCTCGAGGGGCTCCTCGCCCGGTTCCCCTATCTCGCGGATCATCGCCATCTGCCCCACCTCGAAAGGGGACGTGTGGCCTCCCACCACGGCGGCCAGTTGCCCGCCTGGAAATTCCTCGTCGAGACCATGATGAGGCGGGGTCATCTCGACGCCATCTTCGCCACCTCCACCGTGGCCGCCGGGGTGAACTACCCGGCGAGGACCATCGTCCTGTTCAATTCCGACATCTTCAACGGCCGCGACTTCGCCCCCCTCACGGGCACGGAGTTCCACCAGATGACGGGGAGGGCGGGGCGCCGCGGTCTGGACAGGATCGGCTTCCTGATGGTCGTGCCGGGCCGCTTCATGAACATCCGCCACATCCGTGACCTCCTCTGTTCCGGGGCGGACGACATCAGGAGTCAGATCCGCCCCGACTTCTCCATGGTCCTCAACCTCCTCCTCTCCCAGACGCCCGCCGACATGCGCCACATCCTGGAGAGGTCCCTCGCCGTGGAACAGGCCCGCCGGCGGGTCAAGGACGGCCGGAGCGTGAAGGGGGATCTCCTGTGGCGGGATTTCCTCCGCTACCTCTCCTTCCTGAAGGCGGAGGGGTTCGTGGACGACGAGGGACGCCTCACGGAGAACGGACTCTGGGCGGCGAAACTGCGCCTCGACCACCCCCTCCTCATCGCCGAGTGCATCAAATCCGACGCCTTTCCGGCCGATCCGTCTCTTTTGGCCGCCGTGATCGCCCCCTTTGTCTACGACGGGGATCAGGACATGAGGCCCCGCGACAAGAGGCGGCCGGCCCGCCTCCTTGCCGAGGCCTTCGAGACGGTCCTGGAGGTCATCGAACCCCTGGCGGACAGGATGGAGAAGGCCGGGTTCGCCGTGAACCCCCTTTTTCTCTGGCCCGCCCAGGCCGTTTACGACTGGTCGCGGGGGTCCTCCTGGGACGACGTGGTCCGCCGCATGGGCGTGGCCGACGGGGACATGGCGATGCTCGTCCTCCGCACGGCGGACAACCTCCGTCAAATCGCCTCCTTGAAGGACACCCATCCCGACCTCGCCCGACGGGCCGCGGAGGCCGTGGAGATCATCCTCAGGGAGCCCGTCCTCTTCGGCGAGGGCTTCTGAACCGACCTTTTCCCTTGACAGGGGAAAGGCGGCGGTTTATATCTCGCCCTTCCTAAAAGACTTTTGACCGTCCCCATCGTCTAGTGGCCTAGGACACCGGCCTTTCACGCCGGTAACCGGGGTTCGACTCCCCGTGGGGACGCCATATAAAATCAAGGGTTTATCAAAAGCCACCCACACCATATCCCCAGGACACAAGATGCCCTCGGAGCCGTCTCCGGGGGTATCTTCTATGGCATCCACCTGCGGGAATTCGCTCACCTGGGCCGGTCCCTTAAGGCCTTCTTCCGGCGCTTTCACCGTGTCTTCCAAGCCGAGACTGCGCATGGGACGCGCCGTCGTATTAGAATTTGCGTGTCTCAGGAGCGCCTGAATGACCGCCGTCGGTATCATTTCCGGCTGTTTCTGAATTCATGGCTCAAAAGTGGGATTGAATTGCCCTCCGCTGACCGACGAAGGGCCAAGACCGGGGCGCGACAAGGAAAAGAGACCCCTCCGTCGGCGGCGTCGACGCCGGTTTTGGTACCTCCCGGGGGGGGTGTATTGGAGTCCCGATACAGCGTAGCTATCTGATATCGTAGAGAAATAGGCGGAGTTGAAAAAATTTCCTGTCTTGGCGGGCCTTCCGGGATTTTGAGGGCCCGAAAACCCCGTCCGGCGAGGGTTTGCGGACCGGCACCTCCCGAAATTCTGTCCATCTCCCGCCGCGAGTTTTCGAGTTAAAAACGGATGGCCTGCCCGTCTCCGGAGGTCCGGTTCGCCGTGTCGAGATCCCTTCTTGGGGCGACTGTCCCGCCATCGCGTTTCCCCGGGCCCGGCGCCGGGGCACCGGGGGTCATTTCGGTCCCGCCCCCGGGGGAGGGGGGAAAACGGCGGGAAAATTTTTTGTCGATCGCCGATTCCCCAATGAAATCAAATAGTTTACCTATGCCGGAGCTCCGGCATACCTTTGCGTCAGCCCGGCTTTGATCTAATATGGCACTTGTAATATGCTCATAATAAGACCACTTTAGTTCCACTTTTCGAGGCGAAAAATGTTTTGGGCCCAAACGGCCCATTTTCCCAAAAACACCACCGGCGGGGGAAACTTTGGTCCCGCCGGGGAAAAACGGTTAAATAAGGGCTTTTCCTCGTAAAGCTCCTCCCCGGGTAAGGGCATCATTTACATTGGCAAAGGGGTTTCAGCACCCGGCCCCATCGCGGCGATCAGGAAGTGGCCCTATTGCGGCGATCACAGCATGGTTCTATGGTTCTATGGGGCCGATCATGGACAGGGCTTCCCTGGCTTGTTTTACCTGCCATTCCTCAGGGTGAAGGGCCATTCCCCTGAGAGATGCGCCGCACCTCGTCGCGGGTGAACGGATCGTCCGGGCCCTTCCCGCTCGTGTCCTGGAACCGGCGTACCCAATTTACGTAGTAAGGGATGCGCTTTTCAGGAACGGACTTTTTTACGACGTGAAACGATTTGAACGCGTCCATGGACTGCCCCTTGAATTTTATCTTTGCTATATTACACATAACATCTCTTTCCGAAACGCGATCACTTTGATCTTGACATGACATGACGCATCCCGGTTCCCCGAATAAATTATAACATTGCGTGATTATTGGTATTTATTGCATACGAGCGACCTTTGTTTTCTCGTTGACAACCAGTACCCAGCTACCTATATGATGACCTGGGGCGGTGGTGTGTAGAATATAGTGATTATTTAAGTTAGGCGGTGCTATTTGGAGTGAACAATGTCCACAGAGATAAAAACATGAAAAATAGGGACAGACCCTATTTTTTCTAAGGTAATTGATCCCATTTTGGCACCTATGTTAAGGGTGCCTTATGGACTTAAACGTTTATTATGATTTGGTTAGCAGTGAGAGCAAGGCTCGAAAATATCTGCTGGGAAAATGCTTTAAAAACCATCAAAGGTATTGCCCCCGTTGCAAGTGCCGTAAGCTGTACAAACTGGCCGATGAGAGATACCGTTGCTCTCGTTGTGCCTATACCTTCCACGAGTTTTCTGGAAGGTGGATCAACCAGGGGCGATTGACCTGCAGACAGTGGCTGTCCCTGATCAAGCTCTTTGAATTGGAGGTTTCTGTCCGTAAGATGTCTCAGCAGATGGGTTTGTCTTACCGGGCAGTGTATAAAGCCGTGAGGACCATTCGTTTTTCGATCCTGAGCCACGCTGGCGATGCCGAGAGATTGCTGGGCGGGGAGGTCGAACTGGATGAGAGCTACTTTGGCGGCAAGTGCAAGGGAAAACGTGGAAGAGGGGCGGCCGGCAAAGTGCCCGTCTTCGGAATCCTGGAGCGGAACGGCGTTGTTCAGGTTACCGTGGTTCCGGATGTTACGGCCGAAACGCTGATGGGGCTCACGGTCAAGAAGGTCCGCAGAGGATCCGTTGTCTACACCGACAAGTTCAAGAGCTACGACAGCCTGATGTTCTGCGGATATCGGCACCTGAAGGTGGATCACGGCAAGTATTTCTCCTCAGGAAAGGTCTACATCAATGGGTTGGAGGGATTCTGGAGCTGGGCAAAGGAGAGGCTCATCAAGCACCATGGCGTCTCCAAGGAGCAGTTCCCTTTGTATTTGAAAGAACTTGAGTTTCGGTATAATAACCGTGGCTCGGATATCTTTGACCTGGTAGCCAGCTACCTCTGTGATTTGGTGCCAAAACGGGACTAATTACCTAAAAAAAATGACGAAAAATAATTGATAAAGTAAGGATTGGTGATACGAAACATGAAACATTTCCAAATTTTTCAATTTATTCTCATTCAGCAAATGAAATACAAAAAAAAGAATGCTCTTTTTTGGCAGAGTCCCTTACCTTCAAATTCACCTCAACGGACATTCAATTCATATTCCTTTATTAAAATTTTCTTGGGTGTGTTTCTGATTTTTTCTTTGGGAGTTTGTCCGAGAGGAGCTGTTGCAGAAAAAATAGAGAAAAGTGATCAATCTATGGAGCCAGAGTTGATCGTTCAACCACAACAAGTTCTTATTGGTGATCCGATTTGGATCCAGGTCAACAATCTTTCTGCCAATCAAATGGTTACAATTACTATTTCTGGACAGGATCAATTGGGAAATATTTGGACTTCAGAAGCAACTTTCCAAGCCAAGGCAAATGGGACCGTCGATATCGCAAGCGATGCTCCGATTGAGGGATCCTACCAAGGAGTTGATCAAGCCGGATTATTCTGGTCAATGACCTGTAAACCAACCGGTGAATATGTTTCTCCATTTGCTGTTATGCATTTACTTACGGTTACCTTAATGGTAAATGGAGAGAAAAAAGTAAGCCAAAATATTGAGCGTATTGCCTATCAACATATTGAACAGCAAAATTTAACCGAGCCGATAGTCGGAGTTTTTTTTAAGCCTCAAGAAATTACCCAACCCACTCCTGCACTCATCGTTTTAGGAGGATCTGAAGGCGGTTATAATCAAGGGTGGGCAGCCGTTCTTGCTTCTAAAACCCGAATGCCAACTTTGGCTTTAGCATATTTTGGCTTAGAAGGCTTACCATCTACCTTGGAAAATATTCCTCTTGAAACTATTCAAAAAGCGATTGATTGGTTAAATCAACAACCTACTGTTAAAAAGGATTGTTTTGGTCTAATCGGAGCATCGCGAGGTGGGGAATTGGCGATACTTGCAGCTTCGATTTTTCCTCAAATCAAGGCGGTAGTAGGATACACACCGAGTGGGATTATTTGGGAAGGGATTGGAAATCAGCATACCTCAGCTTGGACCTTTCAAGGTAAACCATTTCCTTATCTTCGAGTAATGATAAGCGATGAGATGAACAAATTATTTTTAGAAGCACAAAAAAATGGTACCGTTTATTTTAATGCCCCTTCATTTCTCTACAGTCTAAAAATGCAACAATCTCAGATTCCCGAAGCGACCATTCCAGTTGAAAATTCAAAGGCGGCATTTCTACTTATTGGGAATCCTCAGGACGGTGTTTGGCCATCAGATATTTTATCGAAGTATACCATTGACCGACTTCGAGAACATAATTATCCTCATTCATATGAATTGCTTTCTTATAACAATGGTGGACATATGCTCATTCCTTACCCCTATTATCCGACTACGATGAGAAAGTTTTATTTACCAACTGTAAAAGTTTGGGAAGGTTTAGGAGGTACGGCAAGAGATGCTGCCAAAGCTGCAGAAGATTCTTGGCGAAAAGTTATTGAGTTTCTCTACCGGGAATTAGAGACCGAATAAATTAAACAGATTTTCACCTTAGGAAAAGAGTGATGGACGATGATTATTAATGCTGTGTCGTGCCGCATTCCTCGTCGTTGCGTCGTATGTCTAAGTACTACTCACTCCTCGGGATTTGCACTCCTTGCCTGCGGCCTTTTTTCGAAGCCGTCCCTATGCTGGACTTTTTGCGAGTCCATCATGGTTCACTGAAGCGGCTGCTTCTTTCCATGGAAAAGCCGTAGCTTTGCTTTGACGGCGCGGATGCTTGGGTTCGACGTATAGAGAGAACATCTGTAACGCAAAGAAAGGAGAAGACGCAATGAAACACCATCGCCTGTTTTCCAAAGTCGCCATGCCGATACTGGCGTTGGCATTCCTTCTGGCTCTGACTCTGACTCTGGGTACGTTTTCCGACCTTTCGGCTTCGGAAAACCCCGACCAGCCGATCGTTCAAGAACTCAAAGCGTTGCTGAAAGCAAGGCCGGACCTTCAAAAGGCCCTGGAAACATCCCTTAAGAAGGCCGATCGGCTCAACCTCCAGAAGCTTGATCAATATTATGCTTTTCTCAACAACATGATCACCGCCATTCCTGACAACAAGGACTGGCTGCCTCTGCGGCTGGATTTTTTCTATGCCATTTCCCAATCGCCGAATGGTCTCTTGAACAAAGACCCTGCCTTTCGACAATGGGTGCACAATTTCGTGACGGCGCTGGGACGTTTTCTGAATACCACCGAATCGGCCAAGCATCTGGCCACTTTTTTTGCCGATCCGGCCTACCACATCGATGACTATATCATGCCTCCGGGGGGATGGCTGACCTTCAACCAGTTCTTCACCCGTCATGTCAAACCCGGCCGACGACCGATCGCCGGTCTATGTGACGATTCCGTCATCGTATCTCCCAGCGACAGCGTGTACGAAGGTCAATGGCCCATCGATGAAAAGGCCAATGTGGTCGCCAAAGGGGCCAAGTGGTCGGTGCTCCAGCTGCTCGAAGGAAGCCCTTATCGCGATCGTTTCAACGGCGGCATTTTCATTCACAGCTACTTGAGCCCGCAGGACTATCATCGCTTTCACGTGCCGGTCAGAGGGAAGGTGTTGGAATCACGGACGGTTATGGGGGAAGTGGTGTTGAATGTCTTCAAGAAGGATGACGGTGGACTGGCCGTCAGCGACGATCTGGGTTATCAGTTCTCCCAAGAACGCGGAATTCTGATCTTGGATTCCCCGGTCGGCCTCGTGGCGGTCATCCCGGTGGGAATGGGTATCGTTTCCTCCGTCAATCTGACGGCGGAAGTCGGTGCGGAGCTGGCGAAAGGGGAAGAGTTCGGTTATTTTGCTTTCGGAGCATCCGATATTATCGTCCTGTTTGAAAAAGACGCCGTCAAACTCACCGCCCAGCCGGGCAAGCATTACAAGCAAGGAGAAGCCATCGCGGTGGGCAAGCACCCCTAACCCGCCCAATAAGAGCGCCCTGGAGACGCTGTCGGGCAGCCAAAGTATCCCCGACAGCGGCGGCGATGTGTCGGCGGATGACGGCCGGATTTACAAGAAAGATTAGACTCATCTTTGACACTTGCCGTGTAAATTGCCGAGTAATTTTCTGTAACTTATTGTAAACATTGGTTGTGGTTTTTGAAAATCTAAAATGTGTAGTGCCACACATATTCATTTAGCTCTTGACATATTAGGCGATCTTGAGCTGTCCTATCTGACGATAAAGCTCCGATTTCTCCTCTCATTCTTCCTTAACTCATTTCTGCCGACGATTGACGAATTTGATTAGGGTGAACTCCATACTCGCTGGAAAGCTGGGCCATCGTCTTCTCATCTTTCAGGGCCTCAATAGCAACCATGGCCTTAAATGCCGCATCGTGGCTCTTCCGCATGTCCTCTGCCATATTTCTTCCCCTTCTTGCTTTTTTTGGGCAGCCTGACATGCACCTTATTGACCTGTCCGGTTTTCGGGGAGTATTATAAGACTATTAAGACGCATTATAGGAGAAAAAACATGGATAAGTTTATGAGAGAAGCACGTGAGGAGGCCAAAAAGGGATTGCAAGAGGGTGGCATTCCCATTGGAGCGGTTCTGGTCATTGATGGCAAAATTGTCGGGCGTGGTCACAACAGAAGAGTGCAAAAAGGCAGTGCTATTCTGCACGCAGAGATGGATTGCCTTGAGAATGCTGGAAGACTAGGTCCCGCTGAATATCGAAGGGCAGTATTGTATTCTACGCTTTCGCCATGTGATATGTGTAGCGGCGCAGTATTGCTTTACAAAATACCGAAAGTAGTCATTGGCGAGAATAAAACGTTTCAAGGTCCAGAAGAATATCTCAGACTTCGGGGAGTTGAATTAGTGATCCTGAATGATGAAGAGTGTATTGAACTCATGGAGAGATTCATCAAGACTAATCCGGAACTCTGGAATGAAGATATTGGTGAGATAGAAAAGGCTGGCTAACCCACGCTTGCAGCCGACGCCGCTTCGTTCGCTGCGCGGGCGGCTGAAACGCAGGCCGTTGGCTCTTACGACCGTTCTTCTGAGGGTTGTACCCCTCCGCGGCACCCTCCTGGTCCCCATAGACCGTGATCACCTTGGCATCAAAATGGAGATCCACCTCCTGGGCCTTCACCAAACGACACAGGAC
>Ga0209409_1001052_pt1 | contig 25121 bp, 20 predicted proteins | sample AD_JPNMR1_MetaG_FD_184424 | JGI IMG/M metagenome (GOLD analysis project Ga0209409, IMG submission 184424) | Active sludge microbial communities of municipal wastewater-treating anaerobic digesters from Japan - AD_JPNMR1_MetaG (SPAdes) (version 2) | ecosystem: Engineered > Bioreactor > Anaerobic...
AAGTCAGATACGAATCTTTTGGAGAGCGAAGCCTCGTGGAGTCTGTATTCTCCTCCTTCAAGCAAAGAGCAAAAATATTCTTCTGCTCCATAACCGTGAACTTCAAACGCAAGGATAAGAAACCTGGTAGCCTGCGATGGACAAGAGCTATAGAATGCTGGAACAACTTCTGTAAAATGTTTATGTTCTACTACAACGTCGCGAGGAGGTAATAATGTTATTCGGACAGGTCCCATGCACATACAGGAAAGATAATAACCAATCAGCTCGTTCTTGCACATATGAGAACCATGAGCGTCCTGTTCTTGCTTCTGCTGTTGATTGCAGCCATCGCAGATGCAGCCGGCATCGGGTCGATGGGGGGAAACGCTTCTGTCTCGAACAACTCAGGAGATGCGCCGGTGATGGTTGGTGGGCCCTGTGAGTACGACCTGTACAATGGAACTGCCACGATCTGTTCGGTGATGCAGACCAGCGAATCGGCGGGCCAAACCGGGGTCGCAGGAGGGCCGGGATACGCCGGATACGAGGTGAGGTACGAGTTCACGCCGGCTGAAGATCTGCCGGTGTGGGTCTTCGATTATCTCAACAGGAGCGGGAACTGCAGTCTGCTGCTGCAGCTGTGCAACTCCTGGTACCCTGGGCCGGAATTCCTCGAGAAGTACAACATAACCGAGGGCGCTGTCTTCAATGCAACCCTCAGGGCGATAAGGGCGGGCACATGCACGCCGGTGCTGATCGAGCTGGATGGAGTCGATAGGTGTGACTACTTCGAGTCGGGATCGCCCCGGACGAGCTGAAAGATCCGGAGGAATACAGAAATGCTTGTTAACAGGGCAGCAATCGATTCCTGGCATCATCTCACGGAATCGGATTCACGATCTCTGCCAGCGACCCGCAGTGCCAGGTAGCAGTGCTCGAGCGCCGATATGCCGCCGAAGGGAGACCTCCTGAAGCCACCGTTATCGTTCTGCAGAAGATCGACAAATGATCTGAGCCCTGGAGGCTCTCTCTCTTTCAGACGTCTCGCAATCATGCAGCCTGCGTATGTGCTCTCAAGGGTCTCTGTGGTGGATTCCGGGGTTGGTGTGTATCCCCTTACGGTCTCGCAGCTCTCAAGCAGTCTGGAGAGGGTTTTGATGTGAGATTCCGGGAGCTTCACCAGAAACCCTCTTTCAGCGATCGCATCCAGTATCTCCAGTGAGATGTGGGCTCTGACGAGCTCACGGCTCCCTTCCAGCAGCAGAAGCGCAGATCTCACGATTCCATCCATCTCTTCACCTGAGCTCACCGCGCCAAGCTTCAGGCGCTTGAGGAGCGTGCCCAGGGAGGACGAGAAGATGCTGGAGCCGTACATTCCGTAGAGGTCGTACTCGAAGTATCTGATGAGCGGAGTCCCGGGGATGAAGCACTCTATCTCGTGATGCTCTCCGCGGTACCACCATTCGAGTTTTCCGTCATTCAGCTCAGGTATGCATCCGGCCAGCCTCAGACATCCTGCTGCGTAATAGGCGCGGTTGAGATCGAGATGTTCATGATTTTGGATGAAAGACACGATCTCATCATCCGGGGACGCGGCGTTCAGCATCTTGAGGGATGCGACAGCGAAGAATGTATCCTGAATGCCCGGCTCGGTGCCCCTCACAGAGGAGTAACCGCTCGTGAAGCATCCGTTCCACTGTATTCTCACACGCCTCTCGTTTATGTACCTCAGCAGCGCCTCGAGGTCCATCACAAACACCACAGCCAACGGCTCGGAGCATCAGAAGCATTCGGAGTTTGACCCTGCAGGATCATGAGAGAGCGAAAGAGCTCATGTGGTTGACGACTGCTGACCCCTCACTATATCCGCGCGCGAGAATACTGTTCGGCCCCTGTAGACGATCCTCTCGATCCTGTGGTAGGGTATCTCGGTGCCCATGTACGTGAAGAACGACCTGCCGAGAGTGATCTCGCTCGCTCTTGCACGGATCCTGTCCGATGGCGCGCCCCTGTGGAGTATCTCTAACTCCACATCATCGAGATCGAGACCACGCCACTTCATCTCGTTCAGCACGCGCTTCGGATGCCTGCCGAATGGGAAGAGCTCATCCATCATGCTCAGAAAGTCTTTTAGAGCTGATAAGATATTCGCTCTGTATCACGCTGGTAGATTGACATGTTTCCCGAGGACGAGTATCAACTGGAATTCTTCAGGAGAGAGGGTTTTGTTTGCAAGGTCTGCGAGAGCTGCGGCGGCAGGTTCTGGACCAGGGACGCCTCGAGGAGGACCTGCGGGGATCCGCCGTGTGATCCATACTCATTCATAGGCTCTCCTGTTTTCAGGGAGATGGAACTGGACTCGATGCGCGAGCATTACCTGAGCTTCTTCGAGGCACATGGTCACACCAGGGTACCGAGGTATCCTGTGGTTGCGAGATGGAGGGATGACATCTACCTCACAATAGCATCGATAGCCGACTTCCAGCCTTTTGTGACATCAGGCCAGGTCCCGCCGCCTGCCAATCCTCTCACCATATCACAGCCGTGCATCAGGCTGGACGATCTCGATTCCGTGGGACGGAGCGGCAGGCATCTAACGACATTTGAGATGATGGCGCATCATGTCTTCAACACAAAGGAGCACGAGATCTACTGGAAGGACAGGACTGTGGAGCTGTGTGATGAGCTCCTCCTCGGGCTGGGCGTGAATCCTGAGAGCATCACGTACAAGGAATCACCATGGGCCGGAGGCGGTAACGCAGGCCCGAGCCTTGAGGTCCTCGTCGGCGGGCTCGAGCTCGCGACCCTGGTCTTCATGAACCTCAGGCTCGATCCCAGGGGAGAGTACCTCATAAAGGGCGAGCGTTACAGCCGCATGGATAACTACATCGTGGACACAGGCTACGGGCTCGAGAGGTTCGTGTGGGCATCGAAGGGATCTCCCACCATATACGATGCCGTGTTTCCAGATGTGGTTAAATCCCTGTCTGATCTTGTGGGCGTGGAGCACGATCTCCAGGATCCGGAGTATGCGGAGATCTTCGCGAGAAACGCCAGGCTCGCGGGCATGATCGATCTGGGGGAGGCATCGCTGAGGGATCTGAGGAAGAGGATCGCAGAGAGCATAAACACGACTCCTGAGAGGCTTGAGCGCATAATGGCGCCCATGGAGAGGATCTATGCGATAGCGGATCACACCAGATGCCTGGCATACATGCTCGGCGATGGGATAATACCCTCGAATGTAAAGGCCGGCTACCTCGCGAGGCTCGTGATTCGCAGAACTCTGAGAATGATGAAAGATCTGAAGCTGGAGATCCCTCTCTCAGAGATCGTTGAGATGCAGATATCCAAACTCGATTACGATGACTGGAGGGAGCGGATGGAGGCGATCTCGGAGATCCTCTCGCTGGAGGAGGAGAGGTACGCGGAGACCCTGGAGAAGGGAAGCCGGATGGTCTCGAAGATCGCATCGCATTACTCGAAGAAGGGCGGGAGAATACCCCTCACAGAGCTCGTCTCCCTCTATGACACTCACGGGATCCCTCCCGAGATCGCGAAGGAGACCGCAGGCGCGCTCGGTGTGGATGTGGAGCTGCCGGACAACTTCTACTCCATAGTCGCATCGACCCACAGCAGGGCCGAGCATACTGAGGTCGAGACACGCTCACCGCCGTTCGAGAAGACCGAGCGTCTCTTCTACCACAGGCCCTTCGATCAGGAGTTCGATGCGACAGTCCTCGGGATATTCGAGGGGTGTGTTGTTCTTGACAGAACGCTCTTTTACCCCGAAGGCGGAGGCCAGCCCGCAGATCACGGCGTCCTGGTGAGGGGCGAGCAGGTGTTCAATGTCAATGACGTCCAGATGATAGATGGTGTTGTTCTCCATAGAGTTGAGCCTGAGGGGCTCTCGCCAGGCGACATGGTCACCGGAAGGATCGATATGCGAAGGAGAATGGCGCATGCGAGGCACCACACGGCCACGCACATCATCAACGACTCCGCGAAGCGCATCCTGGGAAGACATGTCTGGCAGGCAGGCGCTCAGAAGAGCGAGGACAGGGCCAGGCTGGACATATCTCATTACAGGAGGATCTCTGATGTGGAGCTGAAGGCGATAGAGCTCGAGGCGAACCGGCGCGTGATGGAGATGATCCCTGTAGTCACGGAATTCATGCCGCGCGAGGAGGCTGAGAGGCTCTTCGGATTCCAGCTCTACCAGGGAGGCGTGCCTCCTGGCAGGGAGATCCGCGTTGTGCGTGTGGGATCTGACATAGAGGCCTGCGCAGGCACGCATGTCACGAACACGGGGATGATCGGCCCGATAAAGATACTCAGGACCGAGAGGGTTCAGGACGGTGTGGAGCGGATAGAGTTCGCAGCTGGAGAGGCAGCTGTGCAGAGAATACAGGAGCGGGACGATATTCTCGCGGAGGCCGCGTCCATCCTGCGGGTGCCGATAGAGCAGCTTCCCAGGACTGTCTTCAGGTTCTTTGAGGAGTGGAAGGACCAGCAGAAGGATATAGAGCGTCTGAAGGAGGAGATCGCAAGGCTCCGGATACTCACGCTATCCTCAGAGGCAGTGGATGTGAATGGTGTGAGGATCGTCGCCAGGGATATGGGAGAATCGGACGGCGAGACCCTGCTCAAGGCCGCGACGATGCTCTCTGAGAGGGACATAACCGCGATACTGGGCGGGGCAAGCGGTGGGGCTGCCAAGATCGTCGTCTCTGTGGGAAGATCCGGGCTCGAGCGAGGGCTGAACGCTGCTGATATCGTGAGAGCTGCTGCAAAGTACATCGGAGGAGGTGGAGGAGGAAAGCCGGATCTTGCTCAGGGAGGAGGTCCAAACGTCGGAGGGTTGAGGGCAGCCATCGATGCAGGGATGAGCGCAGCCCGAAAGGCGCTCCAGGGGTAGATCGCGGATGTCCGGAGAACTCGCGTGCAGCCTCGCTTCCGGCTGCTCTGAGGAATCCGCATGCAAGATCGCATCTCTGTTACTGAGGAGGTGAGCAGGGCGCAGATCAGATGCGCCCGCTTCTATGGATGATGATGTGCTGAACAAATACAGAGCTGCAGGCAGGATACTCGCAGATGTCATTGGCAGAGCCTCTGCGAAGATAGACGTCGGCGTTTCGCTTCTGGAAGTGGCGGATTACGTGGAGAGCAGCATCCGGGAGCTGGGCGGGGAGCCCGCATTCCCCTGCAACATATCTCGAGATCGCGAGGCTGCTCATTACACCCCGAAACCGAATGATGATGCGGTCTTCGGCGAGGAGATGGTAAAGCTTGACATCGGGGTGCATGTCGATGGCTACATCGCGGACGCAGCTGTGACCGTCGACCTGAGCGGCCATCCAGAGCTTGTGGAGGCGTCCAGGGCGGCGCTGGATGCGGCTCTTGAGCTGGTCGAACCCGGGGTGAGCACATGTGAGATCGGAAGTGCGATCGAGTCAGCGATCGAGGGATATGGATTTAGGCCTGTATCGAACCTGACCGGCCATGGCCTCTCCAGGTTCAACGCGCACACAGAGCCGACCGTGCCCAACAGGTCCTGCACATCAGGCGTGGAGCTCAGGCCTGGTGATGTGATCGCGATAGAGCCGTTTGCGACGAACGGCTCTGGAAGGATCTCAGATGCGCCTTTGGTCGAGATATTCGGGCTCACATCCCGCAGGCCTGTCAGGGACAGGAGAGCGAGGGCGCTGCTTTCTGAGATAGAGACGAGGTTTAAAGGACTGCCGTTCGCGCGCCGCTGGCTGAGGGGGGAGAGCATAGACTACTCTCTCCAGAGACTGATCCGGGCTGGTGCTGTTCACACATATCCTGTGCTCTGGGAGGTGGAGGGCGCGATTGTCTCGCAGGCGGAGCACACTGTGATAGTGACGGAGAGCGGATGCGAGATCATTACACGGTAGCTCATACCTCCTCCTCGAGCGGGCTCCCGTCCTCTTCCTTGTAGCTCGTATCCCCGACCATTGCAGCGGCTATCGCATCTATTCCATCAAGGAGCTCAGCTACAACGCAATAATCCATATCAGGGATCTCCGGCGGCTTCTCCCCGGCTATAACCCTCGCGCCGATGTTGCCCACAACAGCCAGGGCGTCCTCAATCCTTCCCTCCGCCTCTGCCCTCACCGCCTCGTTGATCATCTCATCCAATCTGCGATCTTTGTCGTAATCCCCCAGGATGTAGCTGTTGCATGATTCGAATACTGCGGCCAGCGAAGTCCTAAGCGAGGCGAGCATCAGGTCCGCATCCTCTCCAAGGCTCTCGTGCTCTGTTGAGACGATATCTCTTATGCTTCTTATAGTCTCAAGCGCCTCATCCTGAGTGAGCATACCTTTCTCCAGTCTGGCTAATACCTTTAAACATGCCAGGATCACATCGTCCATGATATACACAAAGACAGCCCCTCCAGCATCCTGCTCAGACTCGGGGAACTTGAACTGGCTCTCCTTCACCTTGTTCATCCAGTTCAGCCAGCGCTTCTGTGTGTAGAACTCCTCTTTCATGCTCTCTCCCTCCAGTGCTACCTGTATGCATCGACCAGCGCCACTCTCTCCAGAACCAGATCCGGTATCCTGTCCTCTCCAGCAGCCTCGATCTCAGCATCTGATATATCATAAAATCTCCTCACCCGCTCAGCGTCGAATCGAATCCCCAGATCATCTGGCTCTATAAGCATGCCTGTTATCCTCCTGACCTCATCATCCTCCAGATCGTCGACGATGAGCAGGGCCACGCGTTCTGCCGCATCCGACACTCCCAGAGATAGCGCCTTCTCTATCTGCCTCTGGCCGGATGCGTATCTCAGGATCTCAATGCCGAGATCCTTCGCCACGTTCCTGCCCTCCTGGAATGCTGCTATGGCCTTCTCGGCTGCGTAAAAGACATGCCTCTCGCTCACAACCATTGCAGCATCAAGTGCCTGGATCAGATACCCTTTCGATCTGAGGTTTTTTATGGCGTTAACTATGCCTGGAATCGGCCTGCCGAAGAGTAGCCGCATAACAACCCGAAGATTTCCGGGTTTTTAATAGGTTGTGGTACGTTGGGAGGGCCTGTCCGAATAGGAGCTTTGGCCGGGAAATCCGGACCTTCTCCGTTTGCATGCCGGAAACACCTAATCCTCATTTGGACACTGGGATTGAGAGCTACATTTATCTTTTGAGAAATATCTCACTGATATGATGTCGCGGATCTCTGCGTTTCTCATGGACCTTGATGGCGTGCTGTATGTTGGAAGAAACCCAGTTCCCGGAGCGAGGGAGTGTCTGGAGCTGATGGAGGAGAAGGGGTACAGCTTCAGATTCATCTCAAACTCCACTCGGAGATGCAGGGCATCCGTTGCGAAGCGGCTCTCTGAGATGGGATACAGAATACAGCCTGAGCGTATCTTCACGCCATCTGTTGCGGCAATCGAGAGGATCCATCGATCCGGGAAGAGAAGGTGCTATCTTATTTCTACAGGTGACGTTCACAGGGACTTCGAGGATGCGGGCATCGCGCTTGTCGAGGACGAGGCGGACTTTGTGGTTATAGGAGATGCGGGAAGCAACTTCACATATGAGCGTTTGAACAGGGCGTTCAATCACGTCCTGGAGGGAGCTGATATGATAGCTCTTGAGATGGACAGGTACTGGAGGGAGTCCGAGGGGCTCGTCCTCTCCGCGGGACCGTTTGTTGCAGCGCTTGAGTATGCGACCGGAAAGAGAGCGGAGCTCGTGGGCAAGCCATCGCCGGAATTCTTCAGCCTCGCTCTGAATGATATGGGTGTGAATCCACAGGATGCTGCTATGATCGGGGACGACATAATCACAGATGTCGGCGGAGCCCAGAGGGTCGGCATGCTCGGCATTCTTGTCAGAACTGGGAAATACCGCCCGGAGCATGTGGAGAGATCGGGAGTGAGGCCAGACTGTGTCCTGGACTCGATCGCGGATCTCGCCAGATGGCTCTGAGATTCGCCTGAGTGCCCACTCCAGCGCATGACATCTGCTCACATATCATCCTGATGGCAGCACTGTCTGCTCAGCCTACCGTATCAAGCAAATTCATCTGTCAGTGTGCAGCTGAACCAGGCACAGATCAGTCTTTAAAATGAGAGGAGATGCTGAAGGAGAGTTACAGCGCCCTTTTAAACAGATATCGGTGCTGAAGGTTGAGGAAGTTCAGACACAAAGATATACATCATAATCGTCATATTTTCCGTTAGATGGATACCGGAGACCGAAATTTTTTAATAATTCCTGTGTGATTTTTTGTTTGCCGTGCATTACCTCTCTAGCAGGGGATCTGTGTGGATTGATACATCATGGATAACCGCGTTCTTTTGACTGCCCTGGGGCTCAGCCCAAAGGAGACGGCATATACTCTGGGGAACAGGACCTGCAAGTCTCTCCTGTCCCCCGTCGCTCTGTACAATCTGCTTCCGGAAGATGAGAGGTTTGAGAGGGTGCTGGCCCTCTGCACGGAGGAAGTTCTTGAAAAGACGTTCCCCTTGCTCAGCGAGATGCTGCCTGTCAGGTGCGAGCCCGTGTCTGTCCCCGGCGGCGTCAGCGCTGGCGATCTTCAGGCGACCCTGCATAACATGCTGGAGAAGATACCGGAGAAGGCAGAGCTCATCCTGGATGTGACGCACGGCTTCAGGCACTACCCGTTTCTGTTCTTCACCGCATGCCTGTATCTGAAGGCTCTGAAGGATGTTAAGATCAAAAAGATCTGGTACGGAAGGTTGGATGCAAAGAACCCGGATGGTGCAACACCATTCATCGATCTGAGCATCCTCCTTGAGATGATCGACTGGTTCCGAGTCGTTCAGTCCTTCAGGGATATGAGCAACCCGAAGGCCCTTGCGGATAAGTTGCTTGCATACAAGAGAGATGTGATAAAGCCGGATACGAACATACCTCCCTCCACTAAAAAGAAATACAGCGCGGTCTCCAGCGCTGCAAAGGAGTTCGCAGAGCTGTTCGGCATAGGCCTTCCAGTGGAGATCGGCATGGCTTCAGCAGATCTGCAGAGGCTGATAGAAGAGCTTCGTGTGGAGGGAGATCTTTCAGCAATAAAGATCCTCCTGGCAGAGGATCTGCTGCTGGAGATAGAAAATGCAGCAGAGCGCTTCAGGCTGCCAGAGGGCGTTGAAAAGAAAGATCTCATTCTCGATATCGGGGAGATCCACAGGCAGGAGAAGCTAATAGATGCATACTTCGAGGCAGGTTACCACAACAACGCTATCGGGCTGATCAGAGAGCTTATCATAAGCAGGCTAATGCTCGAAGATGAGGATGGCAGGAATAGCTGGCTCGACAAATCACAGCGAGAGAAGATCGAACGATGTATTGGAGCCCTCATGGATTACAGCAAAAAGAACAGCGCAGATCTTACAAAAGACAGGAAAGAGCTTGCTGGTATATGGAGCTCCGTTATCGACGCCAGAAATAAGTTGCACCATTATGGGATGACGAAAGATATTGTGAGTGATAAACAAATCGGGATCCCGAAGTGGTGGGACGATCTGAAGCAGCGTCTCGACGACAATTCGTTTTGGGATTGCGGTTTTGGAGGTGGCTCTGGCAGGCTTCTGATCTCGGCACTTGGCCTTCACCCAGGCTTTCTCTATACCGCTCTGAGGAATGTGAATCCAGAGTTATGCCTGGTGATTGCATCACACGAAACTGTGGGCAGATGGGATGAGCTCGCCAGAATGGCCAGTTACAGTGGCGACTTCGATGTTAAGGAAATGGATGCACATTCATTTGACGATGGCAAAACCATCGTTGTCAACTCAGGGGAGCTTCTCGTCAGATTCGATGAGGTTGTGTGCAACCTGACGGGTGGCACAGCTGCCATGCAGTATGCGGTCATCCAGCTGGCAAGGAGGGCAGAGCGGTTGGGAAGAAATGTCAGATGGATCGCGGTCATCGATAATCGTTCAATTGAGGAGCAGAATCTGAACCCTTACGTCGAGGGGGAGGTGGTCTTTTTGGAGGATGCAGGGATATGATAGAGGCGAAGTTCCGTATCGTTACACCGCTCTTCATGGGCGGGGCAGATCAGAGTACGCCGGAGCTGCGCGTTCCGGGCATAAAGGGTGCCCTCAGGTTCTGGTGGCGCGCTCTCGCATGGAACTGGTGTAAAGGGGATCTCAGCAAGATTCGAGATCTGGAGGGCCGGATCTTCGGGAGCACAGAGCACGGGCAGTCCGGGGTGATCATGGATCTGTGTGGAGCGAATGCAAAATTCACAAACGAAAGCTTTTTTGAAAAACGCCAGAGAGGTGTCCGAATAAGGAAGATGTGCTCATAACAATCAGCATCCTCAAGCCTCGAATATCTGGCTCCGGAACTCTTATTCGGACAGGTCCAACGCCAGGGCCTGATGTACCTGGGATACGGTCCCATAGAGAAGGGAAAGCTGACTCGAGATTATCTTAAACCGCCCGTTGATGCGATATTGAGGATCCGGATTCGGCCGAAAAATAGCGATGAGAAAGCTCCTTCTGAATCAATCGCAGATCAGCTCTCGAAGGCCCTGATCGCCATGGGCTTATTTGGAGGCCTCGGATCGAGATCGAGGAGAGGATTCGGCTCGTTCAATCTGATCGAGCTGAATGTGGACGGCAAAACGAAATTCAAATGCCCTAACAGCAAAGATCAGCTGAAGGAAGAGATACGGAAGTTTATAAAGTGTCTGAATCTGTACGACACGCTCCCAGAATACACCGCTTTTAGCCCGAAGACAGAGATATATCTTTTTAAAAATATGAACACCGACCCCTTGGGCCTTCTGGACGGGGTTGGCAATGCGATGATTGAGTATCGTCTGGGCACAAGGGGGAAGTCAAGCGGAAAAAGGATACAGAGTAGATTCAAAGCGGACACAGCGCTCGCCAAGAAGATAGCTCTGGGGGAACAGGTAAACGGACATCCACGGCGCCTTTTCTTCGGTCTGCCTCACAACTATCACTTCAAGGATCTGGAAAAGAACCTCGAGATAAGAGGTACAAACCACAATCGCAGGGCAAGCCCGCTGCTGATCCACGTCCAGATGGTGGGCACGCAGTACACCGCGGTTGCAACCCTCATGCCCGCGATGTTCCTGCCATCAGATGAACAAATTCTGATAAGGGCCACGGAAGAAAAGAAAAAGGATGGTGGTTGGAGGATGTCGGTGGACTCCAGCAGCTTCCCGGAATCTCGCGTCAATCTGGACACAGAAGAGGCTGAGGAGCTCATGGTGATCAGGGATTTCCTTAATTCGAGTTTTAAGAGGGTGTATCCAAATGAGCATGAGCGATAGCAGTTCCGAAATAAACTTCACAATCGGTCCTGTTCAGGGGTTCATCGCGCAGGCGCGCCGTACGAGAGACCTCTGGAGCGGCTCGTTTCTCCTCTCGTACCTCTCCGGATGCGCCATGGCTGAGATACGGAGATGTGATGGCAGAATAAAGGTTCCAGATGTAGAGGGAGATCAGCTGCTCCGCTGGATCGAGAGTGATGGTGAGGGTGCACCACCCCGGATCGGCACACTTCCCAACAGGTTCGTGGCATCTGCGGAAGACCCTGCTGGCGCTGCCAGAAGCGCCGCGGAGGGTGTGAGGAGCAGGTGGAAGAAGATCGCAGACTGTGTTTGGAATAAATACGTGGAGGGCGTCGCAGATCAGGGAAAGAACACGCGTGAGATCTGGGAGAGGCAGGTGAATAACTTCTGGGAGATCCACTGGACGATCGGCGCGATGGAGGGAATGGAGGCGCGCAAGAACTGGAGGATCTGCACAGACTGGTCAGACGGTCGACCGACCATTGAATGGGGAGATCACTGCACGATCATGAGCGACTGGCAGGAGATCTCAGGCTATGTGAGATCCATTGAGAGAGAAAAGCAGGATGATTTCTGGAAAAAGATACGCCAGGAGACCAGCGGGATGGATCTCAGAAGCGATGAACGGCTCTGCGCGATCGCCCTGATCAAGAGGATGTTCCCATCGGTGGCAGAGGATGCCATAGGATGGGAGGTCTCCGCGGATCGCTGGCCCTCCACGCTCTACGTGGCAGCGATACCATGGCTCAGTGCTGTAATTGAATCAGCTGAGAGGGATTATGCGAACGACTACGCGAAAAAGGCGTTTAGCTATGCGGAGCACATACAGAGAAAGGGTGTTGCAGAGCAGATCTTCGGAAGGAAAGACCTGTTCCTGGAGATCGATGCGAACTTCTACCACACCACCTCCCTGAAGAACCCGAAGAGCACCCCACTCAAAATGACCCCGGAGGATGGGGATGAACCGGAGGATGTGAGGAGAAGGCGGGAAGAGCTTATTGAATGCCTTGAGGAGCTTTACAATAAAAAGGGGAAACCCTCTCCATTCTACGCCATGCTCCTCATGGACGGGGACAACATGGGGAGGCTGATCAGGGAGAGTGGAGAGGCTGTGAGCAGAGCTCTTGCATCCTTCGCAAAAGATGTTGAGCGTGTCGTGCACGATAACCTTGGAGTCCTGGTGTACGCGGGTGGAGACGACGTCCTCGCGATGCTGCCTGTTGAAAGAGCGATGAGCTGCGCGTACAGGCTCTCTGTCAGTTTCGCGGAGTCGTTCGAAGCTCAGGGGATGGAGGCGACCATATCAGCGGGATTGGTCTTCGCCAGCCATCGCGTGCCGCTCCGCTCTGTTATGCGAGAGGCGCACTCCATCCTGGACGGTATAGCGAAGGATGAGAACGGCAGGGGAAGCATGGCTGTCAGCGTCCTCAAGGGCAGCGGCAGGTACTGCAGATGGGTCAGCTCCTGGAAGGGTGCTGTATCTCCAGAGAACGAGGTCGTTCTGGAGCGGCTGGCGAAGAATCTCTCAGAGAAACCTGACGGCATAGAGGCGTCGAGCTCGTTCTTCTACAAGTCGAGAGAGCTGCTGCTCATGCTCGCCGGCGAGCAGAGATGGAGCCCGGGAATGTTCTTCGATCTCTCACATCTCGGAGGTCTGGATATAGAGACGCTCCTGCAGGCCGAATACCTCAACGCGCTTGAGCACAGATCTGAGATAACAGAGGAGGTACGCGACAGCGCGGTGAGATACGTGAGAGATCTTCTTTCTGTGAGCCGGAGGCACCGGGGCCCTGAGCATGAGCGGGCAACTGGCAAGGAGATCTGCGCGGATGGCATGCTGCTTGTGAAGTTCCTGTCACAGAAGGGGGTTCAGGAATGATTTATCTCAGAATCACCCCGGTGGATTCCTGGTTCTTCAGGGACGGAAGGCCGTTCCATTTGGGAGAGGCGACATCAGACGTTGGGGGGCTCTTTCCCCCAAGCGCGTTCACTGTGGTCGGAGCGATAAGGGCGCACCTCGCCCGGAGTATGGGCTGGCGTGAAGGGAAGTGGAGTGAAGAGATCTGCAGGGTGCTCGGGGATGGGTATGATCTGGCTGGTCTCAGGTTCAGGGGACCGCTGCTCTGCAGGGAGGGAGATCGCGGTCCAGAGATGCTGTATCCAGCGCCGCTGAACCTACTCGGGAAGAGGAACGACAGCGGGTACGAGATGAGGCTACTCCGTCCCGGGGAGGAGGTGGAGTGCGATCTTGGAAGGGTCAGGCTTCCCACAGCGGAGAAAATCGATGGCATGAAGCAGCTGTCAGGATACGTAAATGGAGATCAGCTGAAACAGGTATTGAGGGGAGAGGTTCCGGAGGGACGGGTGATCCCGAGGGAGGAGTTATGGGGGACGGAGTACGCTGTCGGTCTTGAGAGAGAAAGGGATACAAGAACAGCTAAGGAAGCGCATCTTTACTCGATAAACAGGATCAGGCTTGTGCGCGGAGTGCATCTGATCATGGACGTTGAGGGGATCGATGAGGGCCTCCTGGAAAAGCTGGACGGCGCGGTGATGCCCATCGGCGGAGAGGGGCGGATGGGGTGTGTCGAGATGCTCAGCCCCGGAAAAGGCGTCTCTGAGATCAGGCAGGAGATCGGGCCGATCGACGGACGGGTCAGATTCACGCTGGTGCATATCACCCCGGCGTTTCTGGGGAGGTGGCCCCGTCCGGGAGAGAGCATCCCCGGGGTTCCTGGGGAGGTCGTATCAGCCTGCGTGGGGCGAGCCCTTCGCATCGGTGGCTGGGATTCTGTTAACAGGAGACCTGTGGAGCTCAAGCCGTTCATTCCACCGGGATCCGTCTGGTTCTGCGAGGCTGAGGCGGATGAGCTGAACGATGTTATGAGCGTGAGCAGGATAGGAGAGTACACAGGATTTGGTTTTGGAGAGATTGCTCTAGGCATTTGGTGAGGTTGGAGATCATGAGAGGCATGATGCTCGGCATGCTTGCCGAAACCCACATACATTCAGGAGCAGGCAGGTCTGAGGGTTTTGTGGATCTGCCTGTGGCGAGAGAGGCTGTGACCAGCTATCCGGTAATAGCTGGATCCAGTCTGAAAGGCGCGCTGAGGGACGCTGCCAGAGAGAGAGGGATGGACGAATCGATTTTCGGCGACCAGGACAGGGCGGGAGATGTGCTGGTATCCGACGCCAGGCTTCTCCTCCTTCCGGTGAGGAGCCTCACCGGATCTTACAGATGGGTCACCTGCCCCCACATCCTGGAGAGGCTGAGCAGGGACATGAGGCTCTGCGGCATATCTGATGGATTTGGGGACATTAGCGTTGAAAGGGGTAAAGCCTGCTGCACCGACGATCTAAATCAGATCTTCCTGGAGGAGAGGGAGTTCCAGAGATCTAACGGGATAGATGGTGCGCTGATTGATGCTCTGAAGAAGATGGTGCCTCACAAGCAGACCGCATCCCGGCTGGAAAGACAGCTTGTGATCATCAGCGATGATGATTTCGGGTGGTTTGCCAGCTATGGTCTGCCTGTGATCGCCAGAAACAAGCTGGATGACAACAAGAAGAGCAAGAACCTCTGGTACGAGGAGGCGCTAGCTCCAGACACCCTGATGTATGCGATGGTATTCGAGCGCAAGGATGGTGCGCTGGGCAAAGTGCAGTCTATGTTCGAGACGAAGCCCTACCTACAGCTCGGCGGGAACGAGACCGTGGGGATGGGGTGGTTTGCTGTGAAGATCCTGGAGCAGGGTGAGGGGAGATGAGTGAGAGGAGTCTGGAGCAGGAGCGTGCGAAACATGCGCTGGAGGCTGTGAACTCCATCAGGGGTGAAAGCTGGGCGGGCAAATTCCGGAGCTATGTGGAGCGCCTGCCTCCTGCCATAGTGATGAACGGCCTGGGCCAGGCGATGGCTGGCGAGCTTGCAGCTGCGGGCAGGGCGGGGGAGATGAGTGACGACAAAAAAGCCCATAACAAGCTCTACGAGCTGGTCGCGGGCTGGATTCGCACGAGGAGAATCTACTCAGCTGAGGAGAATCTGATGAAGGCGATTGTTGATGGCGATCAGAAGCAGTACGTTCTCGCCCAAGCTGAGGCGCTGGCGTACCTTGAATGGCTGAAGAAGTTCAGCCAGGCCTTCCTGGAGAAGGATAAGGAGGCGTGATCATGCCACTGCCTCTTTACAGAACCATCTCTGAGCCCAAGTGTGTGGAAGGAAACGCAGGGCTCTGGTACGACAAGTTCTGCGACATGTGGAACGATGATTTCAACAGCCTGGGGGATAACGGCAAGAAGGAGTGGATCAGGACTGTTGTGAGGAATGTGGGAGATGAGGCTCTCCTCAGGGAGATCAAGGAGCGTGTGATCTCTCTGATCTCAAAGTCGTGCGGAAAGGCCATGCTCTTCAGGACCACCGCGCCGTTCGTCACAGGCCTCGGGAGGAGCCATCCTGTGGAGAACGGCTTCGCGTGGCACCACACGCTCGGCGTCCCATACCTTCCTGGCTCATCTGTTAAGGGAATTGTGAGGGCCTGGGCGCGGCTGTGGAGGAATCTGGACAACGGGGAGATCTGCAGGATCTTCGGACCGGATGGCGCAGGCAGTGTGGGATCCGTTATATTCCTGGACGCCCTGCCGGTCAGACCTGTGGAGCTGAAGGCGGAGATAATGACGCCTCACTACGGGCCGTACTACAGAGGTGATAAACCTCCAGAGGGCTGGCCTGCTGACTGGCACAGCCCTGTGCCGATACCGTTCCTCGCTGTCGCTGAGGGCCAGGAGTTCCTCTTTGGGGTGATTCCGAGAAAAGAAGCCACTCAGGACTGCGAGAAGGTGATCGGATGGCTCAAAGAGGCGCTGCAGGAGATCGGCGCGGGCGCAAAGACCGCAGTCGGATACGGCAGGTTCGCCTTCATAGAAGAAGTGGCTCCAGCAACACCGGGGCGCGAGTGGCTGGAGAAGCTCGTCGAAGGAATGGGAAAGAGCGTGGAGGAGATTTTCAAAACCGACCACAAGATGTTATTTGATAGCTGGAATAAAATCGAGAATGCGGAGCTGAAGCGTGCAGTCTTTCAAGAGATAAAAAGGACGTATCAAACTAAAGGATGGTGGGATAACCCACTCACGAATAATATGAAAAAGACACTGAGTAAGTACAAGGAGTACGAGACAAAGGAGATTGAGGGATGAAAGCGATGCTCTGTCTTATCAGTGAGCAGCACGTGCCGAACCTGCTGGGCGTTCACGAGCTGCGGCCGGATCTCCTCGTGCTGCTCGAGACCGAGGGGATGAAAAGGAGGGAGGCTGCAAACAGATTCCTGAAAGCCCTTGCGATCGGAGGTCAGGATTACCTCACAAGAAATGAGATCGTGCCGCTGGAGGATGGTGACTCAATAGAGGAGACTGAGAGGGCGCTGAAAGGGGTCTATGAGAGATACAGAGATGCGGAGTGGATCGTGAACATCACAGGCGGCACGAAGCCGATGAGCATAGGAGCATACGGGTTTTTCAGGCAAAAGAAGAATGCCAGGATAATCTATGTCTCCGCGTCTGACCAGTCGAGGGCGCTGGACTTCTCGGGTGGAGCGGACATACCTCTGAGCCACAGGATATCTGTGGCTGAGTTCCTCGCAGGCTATGGGTTTGATGTGCTCCATTACGACAAGGTCCAGGAGAACGAGGGGCGGAGCGAGAGGTGGCTTGGTCTTGCAGCGGAGATCGCGGCGAGGAGCCAGAATGGCGCCATTCTCGGGCTTCTCGCGAATTTATCGAGGATATCGAACGAGCGGAGGGGCAGGGACAGGGGACTCAAGATCTCAGAATCAGATGGTCTATTTCTGAACGATGGTCATCTGCGTGAGATGATCGCTTCGAGCTTTGGTCTGGCATGTGATGGTGGGCACTTCACAGGCGCCCTGGATAAATACGCTGTCAGGTTCCTCACAGGCGGCTGGCTTGAGGTCTTCACATGGGGGTTGCTGAGGGGGCTTGATCGTGTCTGGGATGTGCATCTCGGTTTGCAGATTGGAATGAAGAACGAGAAGCTCCAGAACGATCTGGATGTTGTGTTCATGACAGATCAGTCCCTCAGGATCGTGGAGTGCAAGAGCGGCGGGCAGGAGCACGACAGGGAGGGGAGTGATACGCTGTACAAGATTGAGGCGATACGGAAGCAGCTCGGAGCACTTCGTGTTCGATCCTATCTTGTCACGACCTCTGATAACGTTATCGATTCCGAGACCGGTAATATCAAGGAGCATCTGGAGGACAGATCGAGGCTCTATGAGTGCAACATTGTGAAGCCTGAAGATGTTCGCAGTCTTGCGCAGATGTACCTCGCAGGTGACGTGCGGCTGAACGCGAGGGTTGCGCAGGTCTTCAACATACGGCAGGCGGTTTGATGGAGAGCGTTGTCTTCTACCACATCGGGGTCGAGTCGCCGATCGCGCCGGATGAACCGCTGCCGCCGCTGCCGCCCATCCCGCGGGGTGCGCTCGTCGTCGTGGAGGGGCGTGCGCCGATCTGGAGATACGGTCTCGCCCTTCATCGCCTCCACGGCTCTCCCGCGGGGGCGATCGCGGTTTTTGACCCCCGACTCGGCGCGGTCGTCGTCGCGTCGCACACACCTGCGTACAGGCCCGGGCAGGTGGTCGATGTGACGCCGCCTTAGCCGCGCGTTTGTTTCAATCCTTGTTTTCCTGGAACTCGCTCTTCGACTTATTTTTGAGTTTCTGCATTGCCGAACCCATTGTTGTTTCAATCCTTGTTTTCCTGGAACTCGCTCTTCGACGTCCTTCGACGCCGGCAAGATCCCCGCGCATCTTGTGTTTCAATCCTTGTTTTCCTGGAACTCGCTCTTCGACTTTTCAGAATTGAAGCAAGTGTCGCGCGCTCGGTGTTGTTTCAATCCTTGTTTTCCTGGAACTCGCTCTTCGACCCGAGGTCGGCTCTGAGGTCACCATGACTGTGCTGTTTCAATCCTTGTTTTCCTGGAACTCGCTCTTCGACTCCACCTCCGGAATGCCTGCGGTTGGTGCAGGCAGTTTCAATCCTTGTTTTCCTGGAACTCGCTCTTCGACGCTAGGGATATTGGTTCAAAGGGCGGTATCACTGAAGTTTCAATCCTTGTTTTCCTGGAACTCGCTCTTCGACGCAATTGTTTGCTCGGTTTCACGCTCCGGCCAAAGGTTTCAATCCTTGTTTTCCTGGAACTCGCTCTTCGACGTGAGGCGGAGTGAGGTTGAGATCATGAAAGTGAGGAGTTTCAATCCTTGTTTTCCTGGAACTCGCTCTTCGACCTGCTTGCTCTCGGTAACGGCTGCAATATGGTGTATAGTTTCAATCCTTGTTTTCCTGGAACTCGCTCTTCGACACTCTCTGTGATATTCATGTTACGCGGCATTATAGTTTCAATCCTTGTTTTCCTGGAACTCGCTCTTCGACCTTATTACCGCGGTGACCAGCGCTTCCTTACCGCGTGTTTCAATCCTTGTTTTCCTGGAACTCGCTCTTCGACCCGATCCTGTAGACGAATAAATTTTTTTACGAGCCTGTTTCAATCCTTGTTTTCCTGGAACTCGCTCTTCGACTGTTTGCGAGAGTCCCACCATACACAAATCTTTCGGTTTCAATCCTTGTTTTCCTGGAACTCGCTCTTCGACTGTTGCTGTTGAGGAATTCCTCAAGCTGGTTAGGAATGGTTTCAATCCTTGTTTTCCTGGAACTCGCTCTTCGACGTTTTCGGTCATTGTATTTTATTCATTATCGCATAGTTTCAATCCTTGTTTTCCTGGAACTCGCTCTTCGACAAGGCTCGTAAAAAAATTTTCCTAAGAGCCGGCCGGGAGTTTCAATCCTTGTTTTCCTGGAACTCGCTCTTCGACCAAAGCTCCAGGAAGTGTTCGCGGACCGGAACGAAAGTTTCAATCCTTGTTTTCCTGGAACTCGCTCTTCGACAACGCAAATTTATCGGGGTGTCTGCCACCCAAATCCGTTTCAATCCTTGTTTTCCTGGAACTCGCTCTTCGACAACGGCGAGATCATTCTCGCCGTTCCTGTAGACGATGTTTCAATCCTTGTTTTCCTGGAACTCGCTCTTCGACCGGGGAAGTAACCATCGCATGGCTAGAATATATGGGTTTCAATCCTTGTTTTCCTGGAACTCGCTCTTCGACATAACAACGATATCTCAAAACTCACAGCCTGGCTCGCGTTTCAATCCTTGTTTTCCTGGAACTCGCTCTTCGACCGCATTCAGTCGGGGGTGTAAAATATCCCCAAGGGGAGTTTCAATCCTTGTTTTCCTGGAACTCGCTCTTCGACCTCAGGAAGCAGAGTTGGGCATTCTCATGAGAATTCTTCATGTTTCAATCCTTGTTTTCCTGGAACTCGCTCTTCGACGCGAAATTCGATGGAATGCGGATTCAGGTTGTCCAGTTTCAATCCTTGTTTTCCTGGAACTCGCTCTTCGACGCGACCGCTGACTGTGTGGCATTCTCAATATTTGCGTTTCAATCCTTGTTTTCCTGGAACTCGCTCTTCGACGAAATCCCTCGTCCAGCTCACTTTTACTGAAATGTTGTTTCAATCCTTGTTTTCCTGGAACTCGCTCTTCGACCAGTCTGGGATGACTTACGAAGATTGGAGACAACGAGTGTTTCAATCCTTGTTTTCCTGGAACTCGCTCTTCGACAATCTCTCCAACCACTGAGTAATACCCGGTGATCCTTGAGGTTTCAATCCTTGTTTTCCTGGAACTCGCTCTTCGACCGCTTCTGACGCCGCCTGCGCAGAAGCCTCTTGGGGAGTTTCAATCCTTGTTTTCCTGGAACTCGCTCTTCGACTGATTTCTCGACAAAAAACATTTCACCTGGACAAGTTTCAATCCTTGTTTTCCTGGAACTCGCTCTTCGACCCCAATCACCTTGAGCAAGCGCTACAACAAATTCCCGTTTCAATCCTTGTTTTCCTGGAACTCGCTCTTCGACACCCCAACCCCCGGCGTCCCCTCCTTTCCTTCTATTTTTGTTTCAATCCTTGTTTTCCTGGAACTCGCTCTTCGACGCACCGTGACGAGGGATACCACTGGCCGTCGAAAGTTTCAATCCTTGTTTTCCTGGAACTCGCTCTTCGACCCCGCTGGACCGAAAAATATCATGGCTTTTTGGATTCGAGTTTCAATCCTTGTTTTCCTGGAACTCGCTCTTCGACACCAGAAGTACCGGCTATCAGCAACGGTTTTGGTGGTTTCAATCCTTGTTTTCCTGGAACTCGCTCTTCGACACTCTTATGCCGTGTTCGTTCCAGGCGATAGGAACGTGTTTCAATCCTTGTTTTCCTGGAACTCGCTCTTCGACCAAACTTTCGGATCAGCTGTATTTGCTGATCCTTGTTGTTTCAATCCTTGTTTTCCTGGAACTCGCTCTTCGACGTGAAAAAGGAGAGAGCGTGATGGAGTATCGACTCCAGTTTCAATCCTTGTTTTCCTGGAACTCGCTCTTCGACTTTGAGAGGGAGATGAATGCAGTACACATCGAAGGGCCTGTTTCAATCCTTGTTTTCCTGGAACTCGCTCTTCGACACCGGCGCAGCTGAGGACACGGGTTTCAAGATCGGGTTTCAATCCTTGTTTTCCTGGAACTCGCTCTTCGACTCGAACGCCGTGCTCAACGTCCTTCCGATCTCACTTGAGTTTCAATCCTTGTTTTCCTGGAACTCGCTCTTCGACCAGGGACTCTCAGCGGACTTACGGTTGCGACATCTTCGTTTCAATCCTTGTTTTCCTGGAACTCGCTCTTCGACCAGGGACTCTCAGCGGACTTACGGTTGCGACATCTTCGTTTCAATCCTTGTTTTCCTGGAACTCGCTCTTCGACACAGAAGGAAGTTGATGAACTGAAGGAAAAGGTTGGGAGGTTTCAATCCTTGTTTTCCTGGAACTCGCTCTTCGACTTGCGGTTCTCGATTATGATAGACATTCCGAGGTTTTGTTTCAATCCTTGTTTTCCTGGAACTCGCTCTTCGACACGGGTACAGCGTCGGACCCTTAGTCTCCTCTGCTTGTTTCAATCCTTGTTTTCCTGGAACTCGCTCTTCGACGTCGAGCGCCTTTTCAGGCGCGCGGATCTGTATGGGCTGTTTCAATCCTTGTTTTCCTGGAACTCGCTCTTCGACCTCATTTGGTCCACCATTATCTCACCTCACCTCTAAATGTTTCAATCCTTGTTTTCCTGGAACTCGCTCTTCGACGAGAAAGCGTACCCCCTGCTCCGATTATAAATTTGTTTAGTTTCAATCCTTGTTTTCCTGGAACTCGCTCTTCGACAGAAGGCACAAAGCCCGGGGGAAGCAGTCAAAAGGTGGTGTTTCAATCCTTGTTTTCCTGGAACTCGCTCTTCGACCATATGGGGAGAGAATGTGTGAAGCATTTAGGGCACTGGGGTTTCAATCCTTGTTTTCCTGGAACTCGCTCTTCGACATTGCAATCCAGTGTTTTGTGAATGGACTGTTAACACGTTTCAATCCTTGTTTTCCTGGAACTCGCTCTTCGACGCGACCAGGATGCTGTAGAGCGCCTGAAAAGGCGAGGTTTCAATCCTTGTTTTCCTGGAACTCGCTCTTCGACCGCTCGGCGTGTTGCATGCGGCACTTTTTTCACGCGTTTCAATCCTTGTTTTCCTGGAACTCGCTCTTCGACCCTGAATGTCTGGGACATTGTAGAGGACTCAAAGAAGTTTCAATCCTTGTTTTCCTGGAACTCGCTCTTCGACCATTTCAGTTCCGACCAGCTGGAGGTATGTTCCGGAGAGTTTCAATCCTTGTTTTCCTGGAACTCGCTCTTCGACTCGTGCGCGTACGTGCACGCCGGTCCATGTAGCCAGTTTCAATCCTTGTTTTCCTGGAACTCGCTCTTCGACTTCGATTCCGGAAGCCGGCATGCTCCAGCCAGCGGAGGTTTCAATCCTTGTTTTCCTGGAACTCGCTCTTCGACTAGAGTATGTGATCAGCTCCTTATGCAAGGAGCTGAAGTTTCAATCCTTGTTTTCCTGGAACTCGCTCTTCGACACCACAGTGTTTCCAGGCTCTCCCACATCGATTCCAGTTTCAATCCTTGTTTTCCTGGAACTCGCTCTTCGACTCTGTTACGAGCACCTATTTGTAAGGTGCGCGATGTGGTTTCAATCCTTGTTTTCCTGGAACTCGCTCTTCGACCGGCGAGATCGTTCTCGCCGTTCCTGTTTTGGACGAAGTTTCAATCCTTGTTTTCCTGGAACTCGCTCTTCGACGCAGTCTCAAGGTGAGTGGAAACATAGTATTCAAGAAGTTTCAATCCTTGTTTTCCTGGAACTCGCTCTTCGACTTTGGGAGACTCCTGCAGGAGTCAAGATTTACTTGCGAGAGTTTCAATCCTTGTTTTCCTGGAACTCGCTCTTCGACCATATCGGCAAACAGCTCAATGAATCTGAAGAAGCGTGTTTCAATCCTTGTTTTCCTGGAACTCGCTCTTCGACTTGAAGACGCCCTGGGGGAATACGTTCGTGAGACTGGTTTCAATCCTTGTTTTCCTGGAACTCGCTCTTCGACGGTTTCTCTTCAGGATCTCGGTGGTCGACACTTCGAGTTTCAATCCTTGTTTTCCTGGAACTCGCTCTTCGACTCAGGACTGAGGCCCAGGATCTCACCACTCTCCAGGGTTTCAATCCTTGTTTTCCTGGAACTCGCTCTTCGACTTGGAAGACCGATGAGGTACTGGAATATGCGAAGAAAACGTTTCAATCCTTGTTTTCCTGGAACTCGCTCTTCGACTTTGAGATCATTCTCTATGTCCCTGATGATAGGATCCAGGGTTTCAATCCTTGTTTTCCTGGAACTCGCTCTTCGACCGTGCAACACTGTAATGAGAGAGGGAGTGTTCAACGGGTTTCAATCCTTGTTTTCCTGGAACTCGCTCTTCGACTTCCCGATGAAACATTTTACATCGGACTGGACGCAAGTTTCAATCCTTGTTTTCCTGGAACTCGCTCTTCGACTCTAAAGGTTTCACGAAGTTCATCGAGGCGTGGAGTTTCAATCCTTGTTTTCCTGGAACTCGCTCTTCGACCGACTATCCACGACTTGGGTCTTCTATACTTGCGGGGTTTCAATCCTTGTTTTCCTGGAACTCGCTCTTCGACAATGTGGGTTATCGCGCCTCCATCAGTATACTTCCAGTTTCAATCCTTGTTTTCCTGGAACTCGCTCTTCGACACCCGCAAGTCTACCGCGTTGAGCTCGCCTCTTCGGGTTTCAATCCTTGTTTTCCTGGAACTCGCTCTTCGACCATGTGAGATCCACATCAACGAGGCCTTCGTTGAGAGTTTCAATCCTTGTTTTCCTGGAACTCGCTCTTCGACGCTTCACAGCACACCGGGTGCGTTCTCGGATCGATTGAGTTTCAATCCTTGTTTTCCTGGAACTCGCTCTTCGACCTGTGCGGTCGGAATTCTCCTGTCCGCCAGTTGTAGTTTCAATCCTTGTTTTCCTGGAACTCGCTCTTCGACACTTCCCCCACCCTTACACCCAGGGTCGGGCAGGGACGTTTCAATCCTTGTTTTCCTGGAACTCGCTCTTCGACAGGATCGCGAAGGCACAGGACGCAGTCGAGGAAGTCGGTTTCAATCCTTGTTTTCCTGGAACTCGCTCTTCGACACGATAAATCCGATGGGTTTTACAGGAGAGTTGAGAGTTTCAATCCTTGTTTTCCTGGAACTCGCTCTTCGACCGTTCCATATCGCGATTAACCCAGAAGGTATCGCACTGTGTTTCAATCCTTGTTTTCCTGGAACTCGCTCTTCGACTCTATGTAATACCTTTTTGATCAATTTTAATACATCGGTTTCAATCCTTGTTTTCCTGGAACTCGCTCTTCGACTCCAGCCTGGAGGGGTGAACCTCCAGTTGTGAATTCGGTTTCAATCCTTGTTTTCCTGGAACTCGCTCTTCGACACCGCTACCACCAATCCTTCTCTCCGTGGAAGGGGAGTTTCAATCCTTGTTTTCCTGGAACTCGCTCTTCGACCAGACTTACCAGCCCTCTCAGCCTTGTAAGTCGTGAACGTTTCAATCCTTGTTTTCCTGGAACTCGCTCTTCGACCAGAACTCTCATTAGACACAAAAAATTGACTGTTTGAGTTTCAATCCTTGTTTTCCTGGAACTCGCTCTTCGACTCCATGTTTGCCATCTGTAATGTCTCCGGTAACTCATTGTTTCAATCCTTGTTTTCCTGGAACTCGCTCTTCGACTCCCCAGGGAACTGCTATGAATTATTTTTTTTATTGTTTCAATCCTTGTTTTCCTGGAACTCGCTCTTCGACCCTGCGCCCACACCTGCTGGTTCGCTTCCAGTGCAGTTTCAATCCTTGTTTTCCTGGAACTCGCTCTTCGACATTTGTCCAACGAATCGGAGCATTACGCCCATACCAAGTTTCAATCCTTGTTTTCCTGGAACTCGCTCTTCGACTTCTCTTTCGCTGTATCTCATTTCATTTACCTCCAAAGTTTCAATCCTTGTTTTCCTGGAACTCGCTCTTCGACGATAGGGTTCGTGAAGAAATCAAGCGTGGTCAGGAGTTTCAATCCTTGTTTTCCTGGAACTCGCTCTTCGACCAGATCCGCGAATGAAAAAGAGAACGGCATCGCATTGTTTCAATCCTTGTTTTCCTGGAACTCGCTCTTCGACCATGGGGTTGTGCCTCCGTTAGGTGGTTTGCAACCTGGTTTCAATCCTTGTTTTCCTGGAACTCGCTCTTCGACTCCAGTCGCGGTATGGCAGGC
>Ga0209409_1001053_pt1 | contig 25078 bp, 11 predicted proteins | sample AD_JPNMR1_MetaG_FD_184424 | JGI IMG/M metagenome (GOLD analysis project Ga0209409, IMG submission 184424) | Active sludge microbial communities of municipal wastewater-treating anaerobic digesters from Japan - AD_JPNMR1_MetaG (SPAdes) (version 2) | ecosystem: Engineered > Bioreactor > Anaerobic...
AAAACCGCACAAATTTACATCGAATCATTGAAACTTGGTAACTTATCTACAATCCCCCATGAACATGCCACAAAATTGCGAGAAAAATATTTGCAATCCTATAGACAAAAGTGATATAATTAATAAAATGTTAACCGTGAAGTGAAATAATCCGTACTAAAATTTGAGAAAAACATTCGATTATAAACAAAAGTTCCTTCGAAAGAAAGACTAAACTTTGCTCATAGATTTTTAACATGGGGCATGCGGCAGGGGGTGGATTTTTCTATTAATGTATTATCTTTCGTCAGGTTCGTTAGTGATTTATTTTGGTGTTAACTTCTTATCTCCTTTCACAATTTTGTCTTTTTTCCTCTGCTTCGAACAGTTGAATATTCTATAAATTAAGAATTAGCCTCCATCGTGAGGCCATTTTTTCTCTGTTAGAAAAGGGCAAGTTGCATGAGCAGAAAACTCTTTTGTTAAGTGGATATCTAAAAGATTATTGTTCTAAAAATTAACTGTGAGAGTGCACGAATCAAGATTTATACACTTACGAAGGAAAGCATCAAAGTTATCCTTAGAAATAGAATCGATTTATTTGCTGTGTTGCTAACTGCGACTCCTCTAAGAAACTTTCAATATCATAGAATCTCTTTATACAGAGTTATTCGCAAAAGTTGAGACAGCACGATTTCACATGTCTCTACTAGCAATTAGCCGACTAAATTATTCAGATTGAAAAAATAGAAGTCCGTAAGGCAATCTTCATGGATAATGTATGGATAATATAATGTCAGATACTCCAACAAACATGTGTTTATTTTAAAGTGGGTGAATATGGCAAAAATGTTGGGCGATGATACAAAGAACAAAGAAATGGAAACGTTATTGAGCAAAGAACCAAATGGCATGCTTATCAATCTGGTACACTATCCGATTAAAGTCTTAGGACCAGGAAAGAGACTTGGAATTTGGACTCAAGGATGCACGATTAGATGTGAGAAATGCATATCGACGCATAATTGGGAATTCAATGCGAGCAAATTTACACCTTGGGAAAAGATCATAGATTATATAAACAACAATGGAGGAATTAAAAGAATTGAAGGTGTCACAATTAGTGGTGGAGAACCGTTCGATCAAGCAGAAGGATTGGACAAGCTGCTAACCATTTTGCGTGCCTTGGATTTCAAAGATATCCTTGTGTATTCCGGCTACACGTATGAGTATTTGGAGGGCAAGTACGCAAACATCTTGGAAAAAATAGCGGTGTTGATCGATGGACCTTTTGTCTTTGGCAAAGAGAGTGATTACATCTGGAAGGGTTCTGAGAACCAAAATATGTACGTATTATCCAGAGAAGAGAAAATCGTTGAGAAATATTCGGAATACAAAAAACTCTACAAAGATAAGAAACTTCAGATCGTGACAAGAATAGGTGTGACGTATTTCATAGGAATCCCGTACCAAAAAGATGCACTAAACTTTTCAGAAATGTCAGAGGTGAAGGATAATGAGTAGCTATGCACAAGGGACTATTGAATATAGGCAGCGCCAGAATACTCGGCAACAATTATCATCACTGCTTGATTCGGAAGTCACTAACATGAGAAAACAGTTGGAAAGCTGCACAACGCTTAAGAAAGCTCAAGGTTTATCTAATGAACTGTCTAATTTGGAAAGGGAAATTAGAGCAGGAATCAACAACTATTCAATTTCGGACACTGGATACGTTCTGAATCGCTTATCTGGTATCAAGCAAGAGATTGTAAAGGCACAAACAGAAAAAAAACTACTCGAAAAGGAGAACGAGAAATTAAGAAACGACATAAAGAATAATTTGGACAGTATGAATCAACTTTTCAGTTTTACTTCAAGAGTTGAAAACACAAAGAAAAAGACTGCAAGCGAGAAAGATTTAGAATATCTTGAAGAGAAGAACGAATTTATTAAATCAGTCTTTTCAGAGACACTGAAATTGAAATCAGAATACGACCAAGAAAAACATGAAACTGAAATTGATAATGCAAAGCTAAAAGACACAATAACAAGCAACCTAAATTCAATGAGCAAACTCGACGGTTTTGGTCCAGAAGTGCAGAAGTTCAGAGATGAGCTGGCCAAAGAAAGAGGGATATTCTACTTAGATAAGAAGAACGAATTTCTCAAAACACTTAATTCACAAGTCTCGAAACTCAAAAAGGATTATGATTATGTAGACAAAAAGATTAGTGATAGGAATTTAGAAAAAGAGAAAGAAATACTCAACAAGGCTTATATAACCTCTGCTCGTGGTATAAGTAACAACAATGCAGAAACATTGTTAAAGAAGGAAGAAATGATGAACGAGATAAAGCACAGAATAGAATTGATAAGACTAATGAATAAGCAAAAATTTCAAGAGCTCCATGAGAAATTTGAGAGTTATTCAGAAAATGCAAGTTTTAAAGAAGTTGAGTTATTCCGTAGAAAAGTAGAACTGGAATACACAAAAGCTAAGAATGACGTAGACCAAGCTATTTACTTCAAAAATGAGCTCGATAAGCTCATAGGTGGCATCAAATTGAATTACAATCTGCAACAAGAGGTTGAAGATTTCTATGCCAAGGAATCTGTTACCAAAGAGGAATATGAGAAATTGGTAGATAAAGTAGAAGAATACAAAGAAATCTACGGAAAGATTTTGGATAATGAAAAAACGAGGGAGATAACGGAAACTTTGAAAAAACTTGGATATAGCTTCTTGGAAGATGAAAAAGACTACATTGAAAAGCTGATGAATAATGAAAAAGTGTTACTCGACCTCCCGGATGACTACAAAGTAATTATATTCATAAACAATAAAGGAAAATTGGTTATGAATTTGATGAGAGTTACAGACAAACCTGAAGACATCGAAAATGACAAGAAAGCTACAGAACAATGGTGCAACAGTCTGGACAAATTTTTGGAAGAACTAAAGAAAAAGGGATTTGAAATAAAGGAACTGAAAAAAGAAATTGATAGCGTCGATTACTTGAATCCAGAAGAACTAAAGAAGGCATTACAGACTGAAAACACCAATAAAACCGTAGTTGAAGAATCGGAAGTATCGATTGAAGAAAATGAAGAAGAAGTTGAATACATAGATGATTACAGGAACAAATTTAAGAAATCGGAACATCAAGCCATGCAACAGAAACTGAATAATTGAAAAGGGTGATGGACATGTCCGAGTTTCCGAAATGGCTAAAAGAGATGAGTTCTTTAGTTGGTACGTTCAATCAATTCTTCATTTATGGCAACGTTAGGGATTACTATATTTATTACGAAACGAAGAATGGAGAGTCCAAAGTACGTCATGAAGATTTGGACAACATAATTATCAAAATGCTCCAAGAAAAGGAGAGATATACTCTTGTACTTAAGCTATTTCCACACAATGGCACGGCAAGGATTTTGTACAAGAAAGATGCTGAAAAGGTCGACAGATTCTTAACCGAAAGAGGTTATCAATTGTCGAGTTCGAAAGGAAGCAAAGAAGCTAATGTTGTAAAATTTAGTGAAGTTGAAAAAATTTCTTCCCCTCAGAAATATTATCAAGTAATGAGTGATCAAAGCGATTTCATAAAGAGCTTGATGGAATTTAGTAATCCAGAATTTGGTAACATAGCGCTGATTTACGATTTCTCTTCTAGGCATAAGAGTATTTACACCGAAGATTTAAATAATCTTTTCTATTTGAACACATTTGAACTTGGTAACAGTCTACAGAAAGTTTTCTACAAAGACACAAAGGAGAAGTTCTACAATCTCCTGATATGGACATACGATAAAGATGGTGAGTTTCCCCTTTGGTACTTCAACAACAATCACTTTTCGAAGAGCTTATTGATTCCATATCCTGACTTGAAGGCAAAGGGAGAATTTTTAAGGGAGATGCTAACTACACTTTTTAGTGAAAAGATTCAACAGATGAATGAAAAGGAGTTAGATAACCTTATCGATGCATTTTCCTCTGTATCAACTAATCTATACTTAAAAGACCTCGAGAACATCATGAGACTTGCGGAAAAAAGAAATTTGAACGTAGAAGAAATCGAAGAATTGATTAAATTCTATAAGTTGGGGATTGAGGATAGTCCATGGAAAAGGCTGAACAAAGAAAAGATATTGAATGCCGAGTCTATATTATCTAAAGATGTCATTGGTCAAAATACTGCAGTGAAGAAGTCTTCTGAGGTTATCAAAAGAGCATTTTTCAACCTCTCTGGTGTTCAGTTTTCCAGGAATTCCATGAGACCAAAAGGCGTATTGTTTTTTGCAGGGCCTACTGGAGTTGGGAAAACAGAACTTGCCAAGTCAATTGCAAAGTTGATCTTTGGTACGCCTGATAGTTACATCAGATTTGACATGAGTGAGTTTTCTAAGGAACACTCGGATCAAAGACTTTTGGGAGCACCCCCGGGATACGTAGGATATGAAGAAGGTGGGGAGCTTATAAACAAGATAAAAGAAAACCCCTTTACAGTCATCTTATTCGACGAAATTGAAAAGGCACATCAGAAGATATTGGACATATTTTTGCAAATTTTAGACGAGGGCAGGATTACGTCGAGTAGAGGAGAAACTGTCTATTTCTCTGAATCAATAATCGTTTTCACCAGCAATTTGGGTGTATACAGAGAGGTTAATGGTAAGAAGGAGATGATAATAACCCCTGATAAAGACTATGATGCAATCAAAGAAATCATTAGGAATGAAATCAAGCAACACTTCATTGGAATCGGCAGACCGGAAATTTTAAACAGAATTGGAGAAAATATCGTTGTCCTTGATTTCATTAGACCTGAGAATGGTAAGAGGATTGTAAAAAAGATGTTGGACAATGTACGTGAGAAATTGAGAAGAGACTTCAAAATAGATTTTATGATTCCCGACAATGCGTGGGAAAGACTTTACGATTATTGTTTATCAGACCTTTCAATGGGTGGAAGAGGGATAGGAAATAAGTTGGAAGAAGTACTGATAAATCCATTGAGCGAAGAGTTATTTAGACATTCAGATGCAAAAAAGATTGTATTGAGAGACATTGTAAAAGATGGTGACTTCTACAAACTTTCTTTGGAGGTTGATGATGCATGAAATGTAATAGATGTGGTGAAGAAATTCCAGAGGGTGAGTTACTCTGTCCAAACTGTGGTAAAAAAGTCAATGGTATAGATGATTTAGTTGGTGAGGCCAAGGATCTTGCTATACTTGATATACTGAATGAGAATGTAAAAGAGCATTTTCAAAAATTTAGAATATGCAAAGTGAGTGGTTGCGGGCATCCAAATCCAATTGATTCAAACATATGTGAGGAATGCAACGAACTTCTAAATGATAGTAATTCTGAAATCCGGCTCTTGTCAAAGGTTTGCACTCAATGTGGCGTGTTATATCGATATGAAGAAGAAACTTGCAAGGAATGTGGAGCTAATTTGGAAGATATCTGCTTCGATGATTTAGTTGAATTGATCAGCGATGAAGGAAAATTCTACGTCTACAACCATATGGTAATTGGAAGAAAGATGTTTCCAAATACTTTTCCGGGTTTTAGCTACATATCAAGAACTCATGCGAGGTTTCTAAACGAAAAAGGTACATGGTATATAATACCCGAAGAGAAGAGCACAAATCCAGTGTACGTAAACGATAAGCCAATAATTAAAGGTGAAAAATTCCAGATAAAAAATGGTGATACCATTCAATTTTCCAAAGAGACTCCAAAATTCAAGTTTAGTTCGTGAGTGTTTTCGTGAGTATTATCAAGCATTTAACATCAAACATTAACGATAATACGATTGATGGATGTGATTTTGTTGGGTGTATATGATTTAAAAGGTTGCTTAGAAGTTCTTCGTAAAGATTTTGTTGATATAGTCAATGGAACAAAGAAAAACTATCGTCTTCCCGTAGATAGTGGATACAACGGACAAATAGATGATCATATTAGGAAAATCCTTTTTACCTTTTTTTCGTTTGACCCATCCATTCAACAAATAATTTTCAAAGTCATTGTAACACAGAACAAATATCTGAATTTGGGATACGATATGAAAGATGCAAACTACAAATTAGAGTTTACAACTTCTTTCATGCAGTGGGTGTATGGACTAAAAACCGAAGATACTAAAGACACTGTTGGAATAACATCTTTCGAATACGCATTCTTCATCAAATTGCTCGAAATGAACAACAAACTAGTGTACGACTTTCTCAAAGACAATAAATATTTTCCCTTCATCATAAAAATCATCAAAAATGATTTTGGAAAATTAAACGTCCAAGAAATTGAAAGCCTGGAGCTCTTTTTTACAAAAAGTCGCATCTTTCTTCCATCGCTATTTATAACTGATCATTTGATAAATCAAGGTAAAACTCGGACTGAAATATACGATTATTTCACTACAATAATCTTGCCGAATTTGCAGACTATTTCGTACGAAGACTTGAAGTTCTTGATACTTATGAAAAAGAACATATTTGCAAGGAAAGTAGAAGAGGCATATATGAAAAATTTTAGAAGTGATGGTACGCAATTCACTGAAAGGAAAGATGAAATTGTCTTCAACTATGAAAATGAGATAATGAAATTCATAAATGAAAACAGTGAAGTATTATACGAAGATTTTATACTCCCTGAGGTTAATTATGTCAGCAACATTCCAGAATTCATAAACAAGAAGGAATTTGAGAGACTGAGTCTTAGCAATAATGAGAGAGATGATAGCGAAGAAATAATCGATAACTACAAGATACTTTACCCAACGGAAGATGTCGTTGTACCCTCAAGAGAAGTAGTTATCAGATTGCAAAGTAGTACAAAGTTAGCCGGAAAGAAGTTTTACTTCGTCTTGAAAGATAAAGATGATAAAGAAATACTGAATTCATTTACAACATTGAAAAGAACAAGGGTTAGAGTACCAAGTGATGGGAAATACACTTTAGAAGTCTGGATGGAAGGCTTAGAAAATTCTGAAAGAAGGGAAGTTTCATTTACTGTAAAAAGTGATTATCAAAGCCATGATCAAAAGAAAAGTAAGTATTCAAAACCGAGACAAAAGAAGAAGAGAAAGAAGAAGGGGAGAAAATAGAATGGATAAGTCAGAAAGAATATCTGAGAGTTTTCCAAGGAACTTTATGAAATTTGTTGAAGGAACAAGAAAATTAAAATCGGTTCTAATCGATCGGGACGAAGAAATCGATACGGTTGCTTGTGGATTCTTGACTGGAACCAATATTCTCTTGATAGGTGAACCTGGTACTGGGAAGAGTTTGATAGTAAATGAATTTGCCAAATTAGTTGGTATGGGACCTGAGAATGGTTACTTCCACTATCTGTTAACAAAATACACGGAACCATCAGAAATATTGGGACCGATAGATATTAAGAGTTTGAGAGAGGGAAAATATGAGGTAATCACAAAAAACAAGCTTCCAGAAGCAAGCTTAGTCTTTCTCGATGAAGTTTTTAATGCAAACTCCGCTATTTTGAACTCACTTTTAACTCTCATCAATGAGAAAAAGCTTATCTTAGGTAACATTTACAAGAGCATGGATGATTTGGTTTGTGTGTATGGTGCATCGAATCACGTTCCACAAGACCCGTTACTCTTAGCTTTCTTTGACAGGTTCCCAATAAGACTATTGGTTAGGCATGTTGAACCAAGCATTGAAAATTACAAAAGACTTTTACAAAAAGAAATCAAAATCGAAATGAGAGAAAGTATAGAACCCATTTTCACGAGAAAAGAGAGTATTGCTTTCGCAAAAGAATTCAACAGGCTAGTAACGACAAGAATAGAAGAGTTGATCGATGATAACTTTTTGAAAAACGTTTTCAATTCTGTGAAATACTTGAAGAGTGGCGCGGAGATATTCATTTCTGATAGAAATTTGAAGTACATCGTGAAGATGATAGTTGCATACTCAATGTTGAGGTCTGAGAAAACTTCCGTTGTGCCAAATAAGAATGATATAGTATTCGTTTTGAAAAAAATCTGGAATAACGAGGAGCAAAAAGATGAAATTGAAAGATTCATTGTTAGGTAGTACCATCCTTTACTATTTTAGTAGATGCAAGATCAACGATGTATCAAAAATAGTCAAAATGGATGATTATCTTTATTGGTTAAGAAACTTGCTCACGTTTTTACGTAGTAACGTGAATTTTGAATCGTTGTATTTCACCATAAACATTTACAACTATCTATCTTTTCGCAAGTACGATAGCGAGATATTCGAAGGGGAAGAGTTCGATAGCTTTTTCAAATTGTTGATTTTTAACTTTGAAGAGATTCCGTACGATAATGCTAGCGAAAAATACCATTATGCTTACTTAGTTACACTCAAGATTGTAAACCTAATATTTCCGGATATGATAAAAGGAAAAGAAAATCAATCAAATGATGACCAAAACTTTGTCAAATCAAAAAATTTCACAGAATATTTCTTAAAGTTGGTTAATTCACAAAATTACAGTGATGACAAACTTACGGATAAGGTAGACATATCATCCATTAAGGAAAGTATAGAAACTATCAATCGAAAGGATAGTATTATTTCGATGTTGGTAAAGAATATCAAGTATATTGGGTTTAGTGACACAGTTCTGTCAGATGTTAACTTGCTAAACGATTCTAATTTCAAAGTAGATAAGGATTACTCACACGACATAAGCGAGTTATATCATTCTTCAAGTACACATTTCAAAGAAAATGTCAATGGTATAAGACAGATAAGAGATTTCTATGAAATCAGAGACTTGGTACCATCTAATCAGTTGTTTTTGGAAGATGATGATTTGTTTGATTACATGGTGGCAACAAACTCTTTGATCTCTTACGAACACTCTGATCAGGTCATAGAGAAACTTGACGTCAACGTAAACTTTTCTTTCGAAGCATTAAACAGCTTCAATGAGGTGAATACCTTCAAATTTCCTGGTAAAGACAAAGAGGGTTACGTGTTCTTGAGCACATTTATGAGATATATCTCTTTTGTCTACATTTACAACCTAAAACAGATCATAATACATGACCCTTTCATTAGCAAGAACAAATTCCATTTCAATTACTTTCCGTCTTTTGATAACTCTTCACTTAGTTTGGATGATGTATCTAATGACTTCAATGAATTCATTTTGAGGATCTTTGAAGACCAGTCAACAATCTTACTAAACAATTTTATACAAGATATGAATACGCTTGAAAAGACCTTGAAATATGGCTTTCTAAATAAAAATGATGATAGAAAAATGGTGGTAATGAACTTTGTATTGGTAGACCCAGATAACGAAGGTGAGAAGTCTACACTTGCCAGTTACGAAGAGACACATCAGAATTTTCACACTTTAGTGTTTAATGCAAAAATCAATGGTGAAGTGCCAAGTTTTAAGCAAATCTATCCACGCAAAGGCAAATCGTTAGGACTACCAGAATTTTTGAGACAGATGTTAAATTTTACGATAAATGGGATTTATTCGGCGGGTGATAAATGATGGCTGATAAAGAGAGTAACCAGAAGATTGATGATATTTTTGATGAAAAAATAGATTCAAAGAACAGCGAAATAAATGATTTCAAAGATGTTTTACACGTAAGGGATTACTTCAGAATAAAACGTTCAAACCCAGAAAAAGAAATATTCATCTGCTACAATGAGAATCCTGTACCAAATTTGGAGCTTGGCGAGAAGTTGTTCAGAATGCAAGATGATGTTGGTACGCAATATAGGTTTTTGTTCTTGTCGTGGAACGAGGTACCAGGTTATTACTGTGTCAAAAAGCAGATAAAAGAAATAAATCTAAGGCCAAGGATTTTTAAAACAGATTTTCCATCATATGGCTCAGATTTGGTCATAAAAGTTAACCTCTCAGATGTTGAGAATCCTGCAGAAAGTTTGAACGCAGTTATAGAGAATGGTTTCTATTTCTGTGATGGAAAGATAAAGATAGCAAAATTAGAAGGCAGAGATACTTATTTCATACTATTCTCCGACGTCAGGTCTCTCATAAACATCATAGGAGAGTTCGAAGTAAAAGGGCTAAATTATACCAAATACATGGAATACAAATTCAAACAGAATATTAAGGGAAAAATCTTTGTAAAAGAGAACTATAAACCTTACTTGTACGAGTACATATACGATCACAAAGGCGCCATTGCGATAATCGACGAGGATGAATTCATCTACACGAATTTGTTCAGCGAGAATGGCGACAGACTTTATTTTAGAGACGTCTACGACTTCTTGGATTTGTCTGTCGGTGATAAGAAATCAGACATTCTAACCACCAATATTGGAAATATATCGTTCAAAGTAGATGTCGATGTAATAAAGGACAAGTCATTTCATGCGACGTACGAAGAACTTAAGGAGAAGAAAAGAGAACTCGAAAAGGAACTGAGATTAATAGAGAGACAAATGAAGAAAATATCTGAAAAATCAAATAGAACTGCTGGCCTCTTTGTGCGAGAAGATGAACTCAATGATTTGTACTATTATATGAATTTGTACCATGGTGATGAAATGGATAAAATCTCTGTTTTTCAGTTTCTGACAGAACAAGAAAATAAAGAAGGAGAGAAAACCGGGATAACAGTCAAACATTACTTCTTCTATGGTCCAGAAAATATACTGCCTTTGAATGTCTTCACACCTTTTGTTGAATCTCTTACTTGGAGCACGGGTGAACTCAAAGTACTTATACGTAAAGATCATCGCATAATCCCAGACATAGAGGTTGAAAAGATCCCATCACTGTTCGACAAATTCTTGAATGTTTTATTGAAAAACGATGAGCAGCGAAAGAAAGCCAAGAATGGAGAATATTTCCTTCTCTTAGATGATTCTGCAAACTTTTTCCCAAGAATTGCTGTCTTTGTGGAAAAAGCGAAGGGAATCAAATTATCCGAATTCACACGTAGATACGCAGAATTTAGGCTGCCTGTTAAGATCCAGAAAGATGGTACACAAAATAACGAGCTGGAAGATTATTACAGCATAAATTCAACAAATATGATGAAGAAACAAGAATACTTTCTGAAGGTAAATGAAAAAGTGTCTGAATTCTTCAATTCTCTGGTAGAGAACGTGCAAGATGAATCGAACCGCGCCATGAATGAATGGGCAAAGGCCATGGACAACGTTAGGAATCTCTACAAGCAACTCATGGAATTTATTGGTATCTTTATAAAGGACATCGAGACTATTAGGTCACAGCTAAATGGCTATTTTTCAGACAAATCAATTCTTGATAAATTGGCGAGTACGTACGACAACATTAGTGCATTCCATGAAAAATATGGGAAGAAATTTGAAGATCCTAAGATAAAGAAGGTCATGAAGGATGATTACGATACATTCATAAATAAATACAACAATTTGATAGATAGCTTCAAAGAATTGAATGTTGAGGTCCAAAACAAACAAATAACATACGAGAACGAGTTCAATGATATATACAAGAAGATAGACGATCTAGTCAAAAAACTTGAAGACTATAACAAAAAATATCTCAACCTTGAAGATGAACTTATACAAAGGATGAGAAAGGCTGATGAGAATGCAAGAAAATAAGGTTTCTTTCGATAGCTATAAAGAACGCATTGACAAAATTTTAAACAACTTAGAAATGAGAAAAAGCAACGATTCCAATGAAATCGAAGATTTGCGTAATTCCATAAAAACATCCATCGATAAGACTACCCCTGAAAGTGAGTTTACATTCAGTAAAACATCGGACTACTTCATTGCGCGTAGAAATGAGAAATTAAGCTGGCTCGTTAGAATAGACACTAAAGTAGACTCTGATTTCCAAACAGCTTTCAATTATTTTGACACAGAGTTGGATAACTTGGAAAGTACGATAAATCAAAATATCCGTAGAGAAACTGAACTGAGCGCTATCAAGCAAAAGAGCAATTCTCAGTTCAGAAGTGCGGTAAATACACTCGAACATATCAAGGACAAGGTAAATAAGGTTGATTCACTCTATGAGAACATAAAGAATGTTTATACTTCGGTTGAGTCTTCAACTGGGAATTTTGATAACGTCAAATCGAACATCATCTCGCAGATGAGCTTTTACCAATCAAATGGTTTTGTCAAATCTTTGGAAGAGCTCAAGGGACTATTTTCAAGTGTAGAGCAAAACGAAGCAAAATTGTCAAGCTTGATAAAAAATGTAAGTGCCTTGGATGCGAACGAAAAGTTGTACAACGCGATAGTTTACGTGTATCTGCAAAAGTTGAAAAATTTCAAGAATTCATACGAAGATTTCTCACGTGTAAACTTACTTGAACTAATCAAAAAAATGCATACCAAAATAGAAGAGATATTCGCACAAGCTAAGAACAATCTGGAAAGTGAGATAATGAAGATAACTGGTTCAAAAAGCGAATTTCAGGCGGTATACGAACAATTCAAAATTGTAAATGAAAACATAGATTACTTCGTCAAAGAATTTGATTACGTTGATAAGACCTTAAGAATGAAATACAATATCCAAGAATTCAATAGAACAATCAAAATGGTCGATTCATTCAAAAAATATCTCTTGAACTTTGTCAGTCATACATTCTTGGAAAATTTGAAATCTCTCTTCAATACAAGATATGCCAACTTCTTTGTGTCTTTCAATTCAATGAATGCCAATACAATGGAAGGCGGCCTTGTCTCGCTTTATGCTCAAATAAAGAACATTGACCAGGACTTGAAGACCTACTTGGAGTTTTACCGTTTCTTCTTTCAAGACAACGATTTTGAGAAATCGGTGTACAGATATCTTTCCTCAGAATTTGGATCCTCCATCTCAAATGTTCAAGCGTATGTAAACAATTTATTCAAAGAGATGAAAGATATGTACGATACACGGATCAAATCTCAGATAAGTCAATTCAGCGACTCATCAAAGAAATTCTTTGACGGCATGAAGATTGACAATTTAATTAAATTCTTTGATAGTTATGTATCAGCTTACAAATCACTGAATTCTAGCATCACGAATATGAAACTATCTTATGACAACTCATCAAAAAAATGCGATGAACTTCTTAAGAATATCAACTCAGAACTCAAGGATGTGTTTAGTAACAACATAAATTATATTAAAGGAAATCTATCCGCTGACTACGACGGTGATGTAAGGAACATTATTATCACAACCCTATTTAAGGCAGGGAATCAGATAACTGTGCTATTGAGGGACTTTAAAGATATGCTCGATGGAAGAATAAATTCGTACGTCAACGGTTTTAGGAACTCATCGTCAAACTTCTTCAGTACTTTAGGAGTAGGAAACTCCACCACTCTGGCAGATTCGTACATAGCTGCACACAACAATTTGAACTCACAGATAAAATCAGTTCTTAGTTCATATGAGCAAGTACTGAATAATTTAGAGAGTATCAAATCGACCGTGAAAGATGAATTTGATTACAATTTGAAGTGCGATGCAAACACCTTAAATAGTGATTACGTCAAAGAAATAACCAATATAACAAACTCCACGCTCTCAAATCTTGGAAATAGTCTAACATCACTTATGACTAATCTTAAGAATGATTATGACAACCAAATCAAAGCACAAGTAGAAAAATTCAGCAATGCTTCAGCAAATTTTTTCGACGGGATGGAACTGCAAAATTCGATCGTGCTTTTCGATAGGTACATCTCGATGTACAATGCAATGTCGACTCAAATAAGTGGAATAAACAACTTATACAAACAAGCGATACAGAACATTGAAAACACGAAGGTAAAAATCAAAAATGGTTTTAATTATGAAATAAAGGTTCGTATCTTACCTTTGGATGAAACATTCAGAAATGAAATAAAAAATATTTACAGCAACACATTTGCAAGTGTTGAACAAACCTTAAATGCTTTAATGAAAGATTCTAAAGATAGATCCGATGCAGAGATAAATTCTTACATTAAAGACTTCAAAGAACTGTCATTGAGGTTTTTCAATGGAATGAACATGGACAACGCAAATGAATTCTATAGGTCTTATAATGCCGAGTACAATTCACTTAGTACTCATATAACACAAGTAACATCCTCATATGAAAAAGGTGCAGAAATACTCAGAGATGTTAAATCCAAAGTGAAGAATGTCTTTGGTTATGATTTAAAATGTCAAATTCACAATTTGAGCGAGCAATACAAAGAACAAGCAAAAGGCATATACATCTCTACAATCGAGATTTTTGGAAAACTCTTCAGAGATAGTATGGAAAATCTCAAAAATGATATATTAGCGATGAAAAACAGATATGAAGAGGCCATAATTAGTGAACAACTCGAATCTTTCGATGATATTGATGAAATCAACATATATTTGAAAAGGATACTGGCAATATATTACAACTTTGTGGAAGAACGGAACGTTGTTTCGAGTACTTTCCTTCAAAAAAACAATGACATCATTCATGACACCACTTTAAGCAGCATGATCAAAGACATGGATTTCAACAGCATCAACATTGCAAGTAAAATTCTAAACGACAAAGTAGACTTAATTTATCGATACGTCGAAGGCATGACAAGACCGATAAAAATGGATTTTGACGAAATTGTTGAAGCAATGACGCATGATAACAAAACTCTCATCAGTAAATACAATCTTCAGATCATAGCTGATGTAAAGAAATTCAAAGAAGTTTACACAAAAATGAGAGATGCTACAATCGATTTTGCAAAGTCTCCTTTGTTATTGAACGTAAAGGAAAAGTACAGTTCTTATGTAAGTTCAATTTCAAGCACTTATTCCTCTTTTGTAAAGAAAACCATCGCTCTCATGAATGAGCATCTAAAAAACAATTGTATATCTTTGCTAAATCTCTATGTTGGCAACTTGGAAGACTTACAGAGTCTCTACAACGAGATCGTTCACATTTTGAGGGAAGATGGTGCCGATGTATCACCGATAACAGTGGATGTAAATGAATACCGGAAGAAATTCATCGAAGGTTGTAAGCAAACGTTCTTTACCCATTTTGTAGCAGAGGTTCTGAGAGATGCAGAAATTTTGTCATATCAAGAATTTGAGAAAAAGGCCAAAAACAAATTGATACTTTACTCTGAAAATGTCGAAGATATAAGATCATATTACAACAAATATCTGATAGCCAAATTTGAGAGAATTATTGCTAAATGCACCACTGAGGATTGCATCGCCATTTCTGATGAAGACATCAAAAACAACATAATCAAGCTACTAAGCAGTTGCTCAGAAGAACATTTTGCGATGATTTTCAGCGATGAGCGGATATCGCTGTTTTTTAAGATGCACATGCTCAACCTCTATTTTGAAAACATTAATAACAATAATGAAAACTTCAACGACAACAAATGCTTCATCATCAATTTCTTGATTGACAATCTGAAAAGTAAAGAAGCAAGTATCCTTGATAAAAATAAATTGCAGGAGCATATAAGTGACGAGGTGATCGACGCTTGTAATGTATCGTGGATGAAAAAGATGAGATTTAGGAGTTTCCTTGGTAGGGGAATGACAAAATGGTTGTGGAATCAAACAAGTAGAAATTTATCGAATCGGGGTAAGAAAAATGAAAAAGATTGATTGGATACTAATTCTCATATTCTTTTTGTACAACATCTTCTTCCAAGCATTCTTTTCCTTAGGAAGTAATGATATCATCGTTAACTACTACACTATGAGTGAGAATATTGCCTCAATGGGAACATTTCCGAAGATTGTATTCATACGTGAGGTGTTATCATTTCTCTTCATATATGTGTTGAATGGCTACTATAGAAAGACATTGAACATAGCAAAAACTAGGCCTGTTATTTTCAAAAGAACCGTAAATGATGCAGTATTCATCACATTGGTTATACTTGGCTTATTCATCTTCAATTTTGCAACTCTTGCAATCTCAGATTTTCTCCAAACTTATCTTGCTAAGCCGGTTATCTTTGATAATTTTGTGCTCCCGGTAGTTTATTTCTTAAATCCTTGGAGAAGAGTTGCCATCTTTTCTCTGAAGGCTCTCTACTATTTCAACAGTTTCTATGTCTTTTCCTTGATAATAAGAAACAACGTATTCTCCCTTCTTTACTGGATATTTGGCAAGAAATACATTGTTCCTAAGAAACTCATCAAAAATGGCAGGCTTATTGAACTTGATGAATTCATAGAAAATCTTGAAACGCTTTTTTCTGATGATTCTGATGAATGGGTTTCTGAGGAGAAAGTGCTTGAATCATTACAGAAGCTAGAACAGATCGTAGAAAAATCGGACACGTACGATAAAGGTTATTTCTACATACTGCTGAAATTCGTATCACTATCAATTAACCACAACACTTCAAATCAAGAAATCACAGCTAAGATAGAAAGAATTATCGATGATTTGGAAATTTCAAATATGAATGATGAATATTTGAATAGTCTATTCGATCTATTCAGCAGTAACTTGATGATAGACAACAATGAAAAGGATTATTTGATGAGCGTTGTAATAAATTACGATTCTTTGAAACAAAAGAGGAATGACGTCAAAGATTTTTCGAAGCGCAGAGAATTTGTTTTTTCTGGCGTTCTTTACCAATTTTTAATTTCTTACATGAATGATAGGTACGATATTTCTTATAATCTTCTGGAAATAATTCACAGATACTTCTATGAACTCTTCGATGAATTTACCTTTTCCAAGACGGATTATCCTTACATGTATCTGAGAAAAATACTCCAGTTTCAAGAAGATTTTCTTCTCAGGGAAATACCAGAAGAACTTTTAAGGTATGAAAATAACTACGGAGAGATAAGGATATTCATCACAGCTTACAACAATCTAATGAATGAATATTTATCTGGAGGGGTCGTATGAAGCCTTTGAGACGCAGAAGAATTTACATATTCATAAACCAGAAAAATCCATACCTAAATATCATAGCCACCGTTTGTCTTTTGGTGGTCATCATACTAGTGGCAACCATATTTGGTTCTGCATTGCTGAAAGAAAATAAAGTGTTCCAAAGCGACAGGAACGAAATTGATCCACGGAAAACATTGAGAATAGATTATGCAAACATTAGCAAAGTTGAGACGAACAACGCGCCGGAAAGATTGATTTCGTATATGTATGATGGTAAGTACATACATTACAGAAATGAGAAAAATCTAAAATATGCAAGCATTTCGGTCGATGGGTTAAGAGACTTCAGCGTTTTCAAAAATCAAAGTGCTGTTTTGAAAGACAATGGTTCGATATACTATGGTGATCAGTATTTTAAGTCGCTTACACCTGTACTATCAAAGAAAGATGTTGGGCCAAAGGAAATAACAAACAGAACTTATCAGTATGGAGAGAAGATAATAACATTCCAAGATGGAAAGGTCTATTCGTACGATACAAAGTTAAACTATTGGGAAAACATCTCTGAAAAGTTGTCTCTCCCAGAATTTTCGGATATCAGGTTTTCGGATGGTTATTTCTTTGGAATTACAGAAAAAGAATTGTATCTTTTCTATCCTCAAGATTTGTCGGGATTCATCACAGCAAAACTTGAAAATAGGATAGTCGATATTTCCTATTCAGATGCAGATTTATACGTATTGGATGAAAAGTACAATATATTCAAAGTGAGTAAACCAGATCTGAAAATTCAAAAGCTCTTCGAGGATTCAACTTACGAAGGGAACAAAATAGTCGGTTGCCGATTCGTGGATGGCTTTTTGTACGTTCTCACAGACCAAGCATTGAATTTGTACGATCCAACTTCGAGAAAATGGTCTTCACACAATTTTGATACACCACTTATAGATTTTTACATTGCTAACAATGTGTTTGTCATCTCACAGGATAAGTTCTACGTATTCGATAAGAAGCTCAAGAGTATTGAAACCATTAATTACGAAAAGTTCTATTACTTCGATGGAAAGGATTTTTACTACTACAAGGATGGAAAGATTTATTCCTACTATGACAAGAATTTTGTCTTTGCTTTTCCTAAGGAAGGATTTGAAAATTTCGATCCAACGAAAGTGAAAGATGTCTTTTATTACAAGACCAATTTGGTTCTTTCAACTGGCGATGTGCTCTACATATACAACTTCTCGAATAAATCTTATACAACGATCAAAGGTGTAAAGAACATCGTGATGTACGAAAGCGCATTGTATTACATCAAGAAAGATCAACTTTTCAAATACGATTTAGCTAACAACAAGTCATCATCAATTGATACTGATGTTATCGATTATGATGTCTACAAGGAGAGCATTACTTATCTAAAAGGTAATGGGACGCTAAACATCGATGGGAAAAATTACTTCACAGGTTCATTGAATTTCAACACGGATAATCTACGAGCCATGCAGAAATTCCAAGACAACATCCTCATGATCAACGACAAGGCCGCTTTGAATTTCAATTATACCACGATGAATGCAACAGTGGTGAAGACATTCGAAGGCAAGTTCCAGCAATTTAAGAGGTTTGATGAAGAAAATTTCTCTGTGCTGACTGATAAGCAGATCTACTTCTTTTCCTCCGGTAAATACGTCAAGCAACTTCCGACCTTAGGCAAGCTAATCAACTCACGCGGAGATTATTTCGTATTTTTGATAAATGAAAGTGGAGTAAATACATACCGTTTGATAGACAAATCAGGAAATGTTTTTGAATACAAGAAGGTCATTCCATTTAATTCAGGTGACGTGAAAAATTTCTGGGCACTCGGTGATAAGATAATTTTTCATTTAGTAAACGGACAAATATTCTCCTTTATGCCAAAGACGCTCACTTTTGAAAAATTGAATGTATCGTACGATGGGGATATATCGAACATCCAAACGTTCAATGGTACGACTTATTGTATTAACAATGGCACGTTGTATGAACTTCTATCAAAAAAGAAGATCGAAGACGGTGTACTGGACTACACAAGTTGGAAAAATGTCTTGGCTATACTGAAAAAAGACGGGTACGTAAAGATAGGCGATGATACATATTTCACCAAGAGTATATCATACGACATACTTTCGGCAGAATGCCTAACCCAACGCACATACGAAAACCACTATTTTGTCATTATCACAAAGTCTGGCATTGTAAGGATAGACCTGAACAATTTCAACGTCGAGAACAAGAGCATCAGCATTACCGAGGCCTCTTTCTACTCTCAGAATGAAGCTTGGATTGTATCAGCCGGCACGTTGTATAAACTAAACATTGCAGCATCAGAATTGAAATTGACCAAAGTCCTCTCACTGTCGAATATCAATCCTTCCTTGGGAAAGGGAGCTACTTACGTCAGCAATGGAGTCATCAAATTTATAGATACAGCTGGGAAGGTCTCCGATGTGCATGATTTTGAGATAAAATCGTTCGCTGTAAAGAGCGTAAAACAAGCATACTATTCAAACAATTACCTGTACATTTTCGGCGATAAGTTCTACGCATCTTACGATGTGAACGCACACAAATGGGCTAATTTGGTTGATAATCTTTCGAGTATTCAAGTTGCGTGTGTTGGTGACAAGATAATCGGAAAGATAGACGGTAATCGTGGCTTTTTCGAAAACGGCACTTTTGTGAGCGATACGAATACAATCTTTGGTACGTACAACTCGATTAAGGGATATTTTGCCGGTAGTGGTATAGACCTTAGTGACATCAAAGCCATAGATGTCATCGACAACGTAGTCGTTATGTTTGCTGGAAACGAAGTAATTTGCTACTCAAATGAGAAAAGATCATGGCAGAAATATTGGACTTTCAACGACGTAATAGACATTTTTAACGAGCCAGATGCGATGATGATTTTTGGTAAAGGTTACATAGCAAGGATATACGTATCTCACTCGGAGCCACAAAAAGCCACAATCGAGTTCAATTACGACACAACCAACTACGACTATTCCGATTTCATAGTACTGAAAAATGGTGATGACTACGTGACATTCAACAAGAATTTACAGCAATTAGGAACGTTTGCAGTACCATCGAGAGATATCCAATCCGCAAAAGATGTCTTCTATTTGAACAATAAATTCTACATTATATCTCCGAATGAAGTGTTGGTTTTCGATACTTCAACGAAAGAAAGACTTTACAACTATTCATACGATAGATATTTGTACACCGGTGGTAAACTCTACTTGCTTACCAATGGAAGATTGTACGTATCATCCAATTCTGAAAACGATTTTGAAGTAATTTCCGATGGTGTGACAGACTTTGCAGCGTTTGGAAGACAGTTCATAGTTAGAGGTAAAAATGATATCAAATCGAATGATAAGAATATCGGAAATCCTCTACTTTTCCTATCAGACAAATACTATTTCTTACTATCAAATGACTCAATGCATATATATGACAACTCAAACAAATTGATAAGGACATTTGATGTTGATGGTAACATTAGCTCAGCTAAACTACTTAAAGACCAAAGAAATGGTAAAGACTACTTAAAACTTTACGTTAACCAAGAACAAGAGATAATGTATTACGATATTCGAGGTGTCCAGAAGACACCGAAGTTTAGAATAACATCTAATGGTAATATACTTGCCGACTACATTTACAACGATACACTGTACGTAGTATACAATAACTCGGTTGAAGAATACTCTACAAACGGTGCTAAAAAAACTTATTCGCTGAATATCCCACAGATGGATAGGATATTCCAAATGAATGGCCAGATTTACTTTGAAATGGCGAATAAATACTACAAGATGCTGAGCCTAACCAAATACGAGCCAACTCCAATTAACTACTATGAGAGGCTCAAGAATTCCTCGTCATACTTGGTCAAGGCAAACGGTAAATACTACCTTAACTGGTCAGATGAATTTAAACCTCTTGACTATGGAAAATCTGCTTTGAAGATTGGCAATAGTTACATACTGACATCTACGAAACGCTTGTTAAGCGCGGAAGGCATTAAACAATACAGTCAAAGTACAAATTATGGCAACTTCGTCCAACTTACCATCGGCAAAGATAAACTGTTTGTAACGGATGAAGGTATCACAAAATACGACGATTTCGTTAAGAACATTTCGAGTATCAAGATGAACAACACTGTGATAAATAGTAACGACAAGTTGATAAAAAGGACGGAGAACGGTAAGGAGAAAATCATCAAGAAAAAAGTCTTTGGTGAAACTGTGCTATTTGAATTTAATACTGAAACAATGCCGTCTACATCAACGACGAATCCATCACAAAATACCCAAATTATCCAAGCCACACAGACTACTCAAACTACTCAAACTACTCAAACTACTCAAACTGTTACAGTTATGCCAAGACCTACATCAGAGGCCGAGTACGATTTTGTAAGTCTTGTCAAATACTTACTTGATCACAACACAAACTTGACTTTTGATGCCAAGGTAAAGACACTTACAGTTTCAATTGCAAAATCGATCAAAAGTGTGATGTACGATGAAATAGGTGGGTTTATTATCTTCAACGATGGAAATTTCTTCAATGGTAAGAGAGTTTCAAGCTATAACAGTGCGTACAAATTGAGGGACACGGTTCTCGTGGAGACAAGTAATGGCATGCTTACGAATTTACCTTTGGATAATACAAAGAAAGGTGCGGTAGTTTTCAACCCAGATGGAACGTTCAGCTTCAATAGTAATTTAGAGCCAGGTATCTATTTTGGTAACAAGAAAATCGATACAGCGAATTTTTCAGGTGACATTTACGAATCCAACGGAAGACTTATTTTCGATACAGACCACTTGTTCTTTGTAAGCATCGATAGGGATACACTCTTATCACCATCTAATAAAAACAAGCTCGAGGATAGCAAGTCACTATCGTCAGTAGATGTAAGGAACGTAGGTGTAGATGCGAATGGGAATTACTATATCACCTTTCCGAACAACATATTTATCAATTTAAGCAGTCACAGTATGAACAAAACACCATCAGATGTGACAAGATTGTTCAATGATTCCAACGGTGCACTCATCATTCGTACGAAAGATGGAAATTATTACATGTTTAACGGTAATAATTTCGTTCCAACCACACCAGGAACAATAAGAGTAGAGGATCAGTCGATTGAATTTGGCAATAAATTTAACGTTCAGAGCGTTTCAAGAGTGTTGAGTGAAGAGAAAAAGGTACGTTGGTTTGGAGGCATTTATAGTCCTTACGAACTCTTTACCTCTGGTAGATTTGTATTCGAAGATCCAGAGCAAGTTACATACGATGGTAATTCGTTCATTTTCAAAGTTCGTGGTAATGTGTACAGATATAACTCACCATTTTCAATGCAGAAATTGGACACAAGTGTGCAAAGTATAGCCATTTTAAACGGTAAATTTATTGAACGTTCCTATGCGAAAAACTCTTTCAGGAAGCATTTCACTGTGAATGTAGATTTAGTGAATGGAAAAATCGCAAAAGGTGAGAGCAATGCAAATGTCTTGAAAATCAATGGTCAGCAAGTTTCCAGATCGATCACGGAGCAAATCTTGCTGGCATTCACATTCAACAACAATATCTATGTTGTAACCAACTATCATGTGTACAACTTGTCTGGTGGTTCATCTGCCCTGTTGACATTAAATGCTATAAAGTCTGCAAGTATGTTGGTTAACAAAATCTATCTGTTGACTTCTGACAACAAAGAGTACCTTTTCGATATTGCAACTCAGACGCTGAATAAGTACAACGGAGAAAGAATATCGGTAGATTTGGACAGCAAGAAAACAGAGTTGAACACGTATTATTTAAGAGCATTCAATAGTCTTTTTACTTTTAGTGAATTGAGCACGGAAAAAGAGATATTTGGACTACTTAAGATAAATAAAGCAGTTAGTATGAACGATGGAACATACATAGCGGCTGGTGGTAATCTTCTAAAATTGAATGGAACTTCGATAAATCTGATCAAAAAGTTCAGCCGCATAGACAAACTTTATGTGATAGACGATGAGATATTCATAAACGATGCATATGCTTATGGTAATAATGGGCTAAAAGCAGTTGATGCAAACTACATACTGCAAAAGAAGGGAATAAACGATATCTACTACGATGGAAAATCATTGAATTATGCTATTTCGAATGATGTGCGTGCAGATGTTTTCGTGTCGAACGTTCCCTCAAAGAGGGCTAAGCTGTTCTTCAATACGATTTACTCCTTAAAATCCATGGATGACAACCTTACTCTTGTAACAGACACTGGTGTCTTTTCTTACTCACTAAGCCAAGTACCTGAAATGATGAACGCTATAAACATCAAAAGTGCTAACAAGGTCATAGGAGTGGAAATCATTAATTCGGAAGGAAAGAACTTCTTATTGCAAGCTGATATGAAACTAAGTCCCACGTTAAATGACCCGAAGATTTCCGTAAGGATATCGAAAGACTACACACTTACGAATTACTTAGATAACCAAAAAGACATTAAAGTTGTCTTGGATAATACCCAAATGAGCATACTAAACAGTTTGCTCAATTACAAATACGATGTTGTTCTTCATAGCGGAAAGTTGTTGAACATCCTTCAACCTACGGAAAAACTTTTATTCACCTTTGGTGAAAATGGAATTTCCAACGTTCTAAGTGATGCGAAGATACTACAAATCTTCTCCGCAAACGATAACTTGGTCATATCCACAACTTCAGGAGAGTTCATCTTGGATTATAGTACACTTGAGAAAAAACCATACGATAATTCGAAAGAAATGTTGAATTATTCATTCGATTTGGAAACGAAGAATGCCAAGGTTTCTACGCTTCCTACATTGAGCATTTCTGGTATAAAGGTCAACAACTTGTCAGATATTATACCAAATGCCGTATTTATTAGTGGAGATGGCACAACGAATTTTTCCACAAGTTTTGGCATATACGACATGAATTTCAAAAAAATATTGGGAAGCAATTTGGTTGTCAAAAAGAGGGTCGGTAATGTCATATATTTGGAGACAAAGGATAAAAAATTTGGATATAACTTCGAAAATGCACCATTCTATCCAACGACACAGTTGATAGTCGATAAAGATGGATTCCATGCAACCATTTCAGACAAATTTGGATTCAGCTTTTATGGCTTTTCATTAAAAGAACTCATTAAAAATGGAAGATTTGATTTCGACAATTTCGAAGGTGACTTCTTGGTGTACAATGGAAAACTATACAGTTCAACTGGTTTAGGTACCTGGAAATTCGACGGTTTTCCACAGTACATTTCAAAAGAGAAAGTCGTAAATTCTAAAGTCGTAGTTGAAAACAACTTGGAAAGGATCATTAAACTCACAGACAAAGACGCAAATATCGTGCCTTCGAATTACGTCGTTGTAGAAATTTCTTCGCTTGTCAAAGTGAATCAAAAGGTTGTAAACGATAAAGATACAAATCCACACTTGGTACTTAGTAACGGTGAGAATGCCATCTACAAGAATCGATTCCTATTCGATACGATGGGAACCATCTATTATGATACAAACACTTTGTGGAATGTTAATAGTTATGGCGCTTTTTCTCCAAATAATTTCATTTTTGAGAAAAACTTAGAAAAACAGAACTTTTCAAACAGCGATTATTTATACAAAAATGGGAAGACGTTCAAGAATGTGAATGGGAATATTGTACCTGTTGAACTTTCAGATCTGAGATTGACTGACAACAAATGGTACTGGCATGTGGCAGTGGATAGTCTAAGTTTCGAAAACAAATTCGATAAATCACTCAAGAGAACGTACGAGGAGGGTACATTCTTAGACGATGTCATAACCGACGTTTATTTGAACGATGGAAAACTGTACACGAAGAGTGTAGACAAAGTCGTAACTATATACGACGGAACGATACCAACAGAAATGATGGCACTCACAAATGAATCATTCGAAGAATTCAATGATCTCTCGAGCATCACGTTCTCTTCAAAGAAGTATACCTACAGCTTTACCAAAGGCAACGAATACATAAAGGTTTCGAGGTACTCTAGAAAGTCAATAGGTAAATTTTAAAATTTGTAGGTCAATTAGAAAGATTTTTCAGTTTTTGAATCTTCGCCAATACTACACTTTCGCAACTTTTCGTCGCTCATGTAATTTACCTTT
>Ga0209409_1001054_pt1 | contig 25025 bp, 24 predicted proteins | sample AD_JPNMR1_MetaG_FD_184424 | JGI IMG/M metagenome (GOLD analysis project Ga0209409, IMG submission 184424) | Active sludge microbial communities of municipal wastewater-treating anaerobic digesters from Japan - AD_JPNMR1_MetaG (SPAdes) (version 2) | ecosystem: Engineered > Bioreactor > Anaerobic...
GACTATAAATATTTAAGAAATTATTTATAATAATAAATATTAGGAAAAAACGGGCCGTGGCGCAGTCTGGTTTAGCGCACTATCTTGGGGTGGTAGGGGTCGTCGGTTCAAATCCGACCGGCCCGATAAATAATAAGTGATTTTCAAAATGAAATAATAACGCAATCTTTTAAGTTATATTATTTTAAATAAAATTATTTCAGATGATTGCAAACGATTTAAAAAAAATTTATTTGAAAAAAATATTTATGCAAAATTTTTTAACATAACAAAAGTATTTATTTACATTAAAATTTGATTTGAATATATTAGTTTACTTTCAGCCGTTAAATTGAAATATATAGTTTAAAACCGCTTTAGCTAAGCAAGTCTGATTTTTTATGAGTTTTTATAAGATAATATGTTTTCAGGATTTTTGATAATAATGAACAAATATTTATTAAAAATTTTTTGAAAAGATTTTCAGAAAAAAATTTTTTATTTTATTGAAATTTTTAAATTTATTTAATATAATATAAGATTATATATATGGAAATAAAAGAGTTAAAAAAAATAAAATATGATTGTTGTTTAAAATTATTAGAATTATATAAGAAAGCTAATGCAGGCCATATTGGTTCTTCATTATCATGCCTTGATATTTTAATTTATTTATTTTTTAAAAAAATGAAAGAAGAAGATAAATTTATCTTATCAAAAGGCCATAGCGCTGCTGCTTTTTATACTGTTTTAGCAAAATCAAAAAGAATAAAAGAAGATTTACTTAATACATTTTATCAAGAAGGGACATATTTAGCTGCACATCCACCTTGTAATAGAAAAATAAAAGATATAATATTTGGAACAGGAAGTTTAGGGCATGGATTATCACTTGGGGCTGGATTAGCACTTTCAAATAAATTTACTAAAAAAAAATTTAATATCTATTGTTTATTATCAGATGGCGATTGTAATGAAGGTTCGACATGGGAAGCTGCTTTATTTATTTCTCATCATAAATTGAAAAATTTATTTGTGATAATTGATAATAATAATTTACAGGGTTTTGGTAAATGTAGTGAAATTTTAAATCTCGAACCATTAGTAGATAAATGGCGTTCTTTTAATTTTAATGTTGTTATTGCGGAAAATGGGAACTCTTTTTTATCCCTTGAAAATGCATTTTTAGAATTACATAAATTTAATAATGATAAACCAAATTGTATAATAGCTAAAACAACAAAAGGTTCTGGAATATCATTTATGGAAAACAAATTAGAATGGCATTATTTAAGTATGACTGATGAAGAGTATCAAAAAGCAATAAAAGAATTGGAGAAAATATTAGATGCGTAGGGAATTTTCTTTAGCAATTGAAAAATACGGTGAAAAAGATGAAAGAATAATTTTTCTTACAGGTGATGTTGGATTTATGGCTTTAGAAAATGTGCGCAACAAATTAAAAGATAGATTTATAAATATGGGAGTTGCTGAACAAAATTTAATAGCAGTTGCTGCTGGTTTAGCAAGTGAGAATTTGATACCAGTTTGTTATAGTATTGCTCCATTTATTGTTTTTCGTGCTATTGAACATATTCGGCTTGATGTATGTCTCCATAATATGAATGTTAAATTAGTTGGTAATGGCGGAGGTTATGGTTATGGAATTATGGGCGCCACACATCATGCTTTAGAAGATATTGCTGTTTTATCTTGTATGCCAAATATAAAATGTTTTATCCCTTTTTGTAATGAAGATGTTGAATCAGCAGTAAAAAAAATGCTTGAATGTCCTCATTCTGTTTATTTAAGATTAGGTTATGGTAATAAGCCAGCCGATATTTCTCTTGCTGAGTTTAGTCCAATAAGAAAAGTTTATAATGGTAATAAAATAACTATTATTACTTTGGGACCAATTGTTTTAAATGTTTTTAATTCTTTAAAAATTGATAGTTCAATTAATGATGTTGATATTTTTGTTGTGTCAGAATTACCATTAGTCAATTTATCAGAAGAACTAATAGAAAGTGTAAAAAGAACAAAAAAAATAATAGTTATAGAAGAACATTGTAAAAGAGGTGGTTTAGCTGAAAATTTAGCATTATTATTATTAGAAAAAGAAATAAATTGTAAAATAATTCATTTATTTGCAAAAGGTTATCCTGATGGAACTTATGGTAGTCAAAAATATCATCAAAAAAAATCAGAACTTGATGAAATTTCAATATTAAATAATATTAAAAAAATATTATATGAAAAATGATATATTGTTTTCTGATAATTGGTCGAATAAAGAAAAAGAATTAGCATTAAAATTAAAAGGTCCTATTTTTATTATTGGTTGTTCGGGTTTTATAGGTGCGAATTTATTATTTTCTTTATTAAAAATTCGGGATGATGTTTTTGGCTGTTCAAGATTACCTAAACAAAGTTGGCGTTTGAAAGAAGTTAGTTCTGAAAAACTTTTAACATTAGATATAACTAATAACAATGATGTAAAGAATATATTTTTAAAATATAAACCTTTAACAATATTCAATTTATCTGCTTATGGTTCATATTCAAGGCAAAATGAAATAGATAAAATTCATTATACAAATTATATTGGAACTTTAAATCTTTTAAGAAATGCATTAGAAATTGGTTGTGATGCGTTTGTTCATGCAGGTTCTTCATCTGAATATGGATTAAATTGTGAAGCACCTAAAGAAGATAGCGAATTAATTCCTAATAGTGATTATGCAGTATCAAAAGTTGGTGCTAATTATTTAATTAAATATTATGGAAAAATATATAATTTTCCGTGTGTTAACTTAAGATTATATTCTGTTTATGGTAAATGGGAAGAACGAGATAGATTAATTCCAACTCTTATTACTAATTGTTTAAAAGGAAAATTACCAAATTTTGTAAATAAAGATATTTCAAGAGATTTTGTTTATATTGATGATACTACTGCTGCATTAGTTAAATCTGCAGTAACAATTTGTAAAACGCAACCAGGAATTGTAGTAAATATTGGAACAGGTAAAAAAACAACGATAGAAGAAATAGTATATTTAGCAAAAAAAATATTTAATATAGAAGAAGAACCAATTTTTGGTTCAATGGTTAATAGAAAATGGGATTTAAAAAATTGGTATGCAGAACCATCACTTGCGAAAAAAATAATGTCGTGGGAATATTCAACTGAATTAGAAGAAGGATTAAAAATGACTGCAGCATGGGAAAAAGAATTTGAAAAGAGAGAACAATATATTTATATACCAGAAGTTAAAAAGAAAATTTCTTTAATTTTAGCTTGTTATAAAGATAATCAATCAATTCCAATTATGTATGAACGAATAATAAAATCATTAGAAACAATAAAAGTAGATTATGAAATAATATTTGTAAATGATGGAAGTCCAGCAAATGATGAAGAAGAAATATATAAATTATGTTTGAAAGATAATAAGGTTATAGGTATTTCTCATACAAGAAATTTTGGTTCACAATCAGCATTTATTAGCGGTATGGAAATAGCAAGAGGTGATGCTGTAATTCTTTTTGATGGTGATGGTCAAGACCCACCAGAATTAATTTCTGAATTTATTAAAAAATGGGAAGAGGGTTATGAAGTAGTATATGGCGAACGAATAAAACGAGAAGCACCATTATATATGCAATTTTTTTATAAACTATTTTATCGTATTTTTAGTAAATTATCTGATATTAAAATTCCTGTTGATGCTGGTGATTTTTCATTAATGGATAAAAAAATCTATAAAAAAATTGTTGAATTTTCTGAAAAAGATATTTTTATTCGTGGTCTTCGTGCATGGGTAGGTGGTACACAAATTGGTATTCCGTATATTAGAGGTGAAAGATTATTTGGAAGGAGTACAAATAACTTTTTTAAAAATATTTGGTGGGCTAAAAAAGGAATTTTCTCATTTAGTATGAAACCTTTATATTATATTCAATCAATAGGAATTATATTATTCATAATTACTTTACTATTAACAATATTTTACTTAACTATGTATTTCCTTAAACCACCAATAAATGCTAAAGGAACAACTACTATTATTCTTTTAATTTTAGGCATTGGAAGTTTTCAAATAATTGCTATAAGTATTTTAGGTGATTATATTGCGAAAATAATTGAAGAGACTAAAAATAGACCTAAATTCATTAGAAACAAAATTTTACATAATGGAAAGAAATACGAAACAGAAGAAGAAATAAAAAAATTTATTAATGACTATTCAAAATATGTATGAACCAAAATGCCTTTTTTGTAATAATAATGATAATGCTGTAATATTATATAACCCAACAATTACTTTAAAACAAATTAAAGCTGAATTTGTATCAACTCGTGCAAGAAATAATTTTAATCATTATAGAATTTTGAAATGTAAAAAATGTAATCTTATTTATTCAAATCCTGTTTTGGATGAGGAAGAATTAGCAAAATTATATAAAGATAGTTCAACTGATTCTTATTCAAAAGATAATTTTAATGCTGCTAAAATTTATTTTTCTTATTTTAAAAAATTTATAAAAGATAAAAATAAATCTATTCTTGAAATTGGTTGTGGTAATGGTGACTTTTTAAAAATATTATTTAATAATAATTATTATAATATTTATGGATTAGAACCAGCAAAATTAAATTTATCTTTATTAGATAATTCTTTAAAAGAGAGAATTATAAATAAGACATTTTCAAATAAATTATTTTCTGAAAAAAGTTTTGATGTTATTTGTGCATTTATGGTTTTAGAGCATATATTAAAGCCTGATAAGTTTTTAATTGATTGTAGAAATATATTAAAATCGGATGGCTGTATAATATTGGTTGTTCATAATATAAATTCTTATCTTACTTTTTTATTAGGCGAAAAAAATCCAATCATAAATTTAGGACATATATATTATTTTAGTCCTCAAACAATAAAAAAAATTTTAACTATAACTGGTTATAAAAATATAAAAATATATTCAATGAAAAATACATATACCTTAAATTATTGGATAGAAATGCTTCCTTTGAATTTTTTTTATAAGAATATAGCAATAAAAACTTTAAAAAAATTTCAACTCAATAACATTGAGTTATCTTTTAAAGTTGGAAATTTATTTATTTATGCTGAAAGATAAATATAAAATTTGTTTAATAAATCCAGGTTTTATTTTTGAAAGTTTGAATTTTTATTTATGCGAGCCCCTTGGTATTTTATATATCTCTTCTTATTTAAAAAAACATTTTAATAATGAAATAGATATTAAAATAATTGATGCTATCTCTTGTTCTAAAATAAAAAAAGTTAAAAATTATTATCAGTATGGATTAAATGATGATGAAATTATTGATTTAATAAAAGAATATAAACCAAATTTAATCGGTATTAGTAATATGTTTTCATTAAGAAGCAAAGAGATGTTTTTATTAGCAGAAAAAATTAAAAGAAATTTAAATAATATTGAAATCTTGGTTGGTGGAATTTATCCAACAATATTTCCAGAAAAAACATTAGAATCAAAATTTATTGATTATGTTATAATTGGAGAAGGTGAAGAAAGTTTTACTAATTTTATTAATGCAAAAATAAATAATTTATCATATCAAACAATAGATGGATTTGGTTATAAAGAAAATAGTGAAATTAAAATAAAACCTAAAAAAAATTTTATAAAGAATCTTGATATACTTCCATTCCCTGATAGAGAAAGTATTAATTACGAATTTTATATAAATTATAAAATGAAATTATACGGCTTAGGTTCAAATCGTAAAGCAAGTATAATTACCAGCCGTTCTTGCCCTAATAGATGTTCATTTTGTAGTATGTATTTATCTCACGGACCTCATTGGCGTGCAAGAAGTACTGAAAATGTAATTGAGGAAATTTCATATTTAGTTGATAGGTATAAAATAGAAGAACTTTTTGTTATGGATGATAATTTTTCTCTGTCAAAAAAAAGAACATTAGAAATTTGCGAAAAAATAATTGAAAGAAAAATAAAAATAAAATGGAATACTCCAAATGGACTTTCGGCAAATACTTTAGATTATGAAGTATTAAAAAAATTTAAAGAATCAGGCTGCAAAAGAATATGTATTGCAATTGAAAGTGGAGATGAATATTTACGAAATAAAATAATTGGGAAAAAATTATCTGATGAGAAAATAAAAGAAGTTGTTACTGCTGCAAATAAATTAAATTTATCAATTTTTGCTTTTTATATTATTGGTATGCCTGAAGAAACAAATGAATCTTTTAATAAAACAATAAAACAAATAAAAGAGTTAAAATTAAATGGTGTCGCTACTTCTTTTGCTACTCCATTACCAGGCACTAAATTATATGATATTTGCATAAAGAATAATTATTTTGTTGACAACAAATACTCACAAATAAAATTTAATATGCCTATTATTCAAACTGAACATTTTACAATAAATGATTTAATTAAGCGTGAAAAAATTTTTTATTTTGAATTTTTTAAATCTCATTTTTTCCAAATTATTTTTGATTCTTTAACGGGTAAAAATGATTTATTAAATTTGACTTTTTTAAAAAGAATTATTTATGATAAATTATTAAAGTTTCTTAAATGATTTAGTTAATTATAAATAATTTTTATTATATTTTTTCCTTTAAAAACTTTAAAACTCAAAAATAATTTATTAGCTTTATAAATATCAGTTTTTTCGCCGTTTATTATTACTTTAAATTTCTCATCAAACATAATTGGTAAAAAGATAAGAGAATTATTATTTATATCAATTTTAAAACTTATACAAAATTTATTATTTTCAGAATATTCATTATAATCATTTATTTTATAATTAAGTTCATCATCATTTATTTCTAAATTTGGATTTTTAATTAAAAATAATTTTTTTGATTTTGGATTCTCCTCTATTAAAATTTTATTAATGTTATTTTCATTTGTAATGTAAAATTTATTAAAAACTTCAATGAAATTCCACGCTTCTGTATTTTCATAAATATAATATTTATTTTCAATTATTTCTATTAATTTTAATTTTGAATTATCTAATAATGTATTTGAAATAATATATTTTGCATTAAGCATATTAAATATATTTGAATCTATACTCAAATTTATAATTCTATTTGATAATTTTTCATAAAAAAAATTGTAATTTTTTTTATTAATATTTACAAATTCAACAAAATTGTATGGTAATGAAGGCGAGTATCCATTAAGTGATTTTATTTTATAGAATAATGTATCATTTATTGTCCTATAATTATAAGTAAAATATACTCTGTTATTTTCTGCAATTTCTTTTATTTTTTTATATAATGAATTGTTTAATATTTTATCCTTATCAATTTTTATAAAAACTGAATTTTGATAAATAAGAAATAATTCTAAAAATAAGAAAATAATGATAATTTTTAAAAACTTTTTATCAATTTTTAAAAAAAATAGAAGTGAATAAATAATATTAAATATTAAAAATTTAATAAGTGCAAATTTCACAATCACAAAATTTTGATTTACCTTGTTTATAAAAAATAAAATTTTTTGTATTTTAAAATATTTAAACAATTTAGATACTTCAAATTTATTTATTAACAAAATAAGCAAAAAAGTTATTGAAAATAATATAATTATTTTTTGAAAAAATTTTGATACTTGTTTATTATTGTAAATTTCATCAAGAAGATTTGAAATAAGAAAAATTATGAAAAAATAATAAAAGAAAACAAATCTTACAGGTGCTCTAAATAATTTAAAGTAAGGGATATTATAATAAAGTATTTTAAATAAAGGAAAAATATCGCCCATTGTTAATAATAAAAAAAATAAAGAGAGCAATAACAAAATTAAATTTTTTATTTTTTTAAAAATTATTGGTAATGAATAAATTACAATTTGCAAGCCTAAAATAGTAATAAATAAACTAATATCTTCAAAACTGTTATCCCAAAAGTTTTCTTTAATTGTTGAACCATAAAAATCAGGCATAAAGATATTTATTAAGTGTGAAAAAGAATATGAGTATCTTTTTGCTTCATTAAATGTATAACCTAATTTTTTGATTGAATTTTCTAATTCTTCTTTTTGTTCAATAATTTTTGATTTGTTTAAAATAAAACTAATTAATAAAATTATTATTATCAAAATTAGATGAATTATAAGATTAGTCGATTTGTTTTCATAAAAAATTATTTCATAAATAATAAAGAAAAAAATCAACAAAAGATTAAAAATGATTAAATAAAGATTACCAGCACTTATTTGTAATGAAATTGTTATTGGTATTAATACTAAATTTATTATTTTTTTTTTTCTTAGATAATTTATGATTAAAAAAAGTAAAACAATTCCCCAACAATTAGTGTATATAAAAGTATTATGTCCTTTTATTAGTAAATTAATGTTATATCCAGAATAAGTAAAAATAATTGAACCAATTAATACAGCATAATTATTTTTGATATATAATTTTAAAAATTTGTAAACAAAGAAATTGAAAATAATAAAATGAAAAATAAAACTTATTTTAATTGAAGTGAATATATCAAAAAAATCAAAAGAAAAGATATATTTCAATCCAGTATAGGAAAAATTTATTGGATAGCCACAAAATTGATAATTATTCCAATTTATATTTTGTTTTTTTAAGTATGATATTTGAACTATAAAATCTCTAATATCGCCATTTATATAATAATTATTCCAAAATAATTTATGGAAAAATAAAAAATTAAGTAAACTAAAAAATATGATTAAAAATAAATTATTTTGAATACTTTTAATATATTTCATCTAATTAAAAAAATATCATTTTTATTGAAACTATAAAAAGAAAACAGCCAAATATTTTTTGTAATATTTCATCAGATAGTTGCATAGCAAATTTAGAGCCTATTAGTCCTCCTATAAAAAAACCTATACAAATAAATAGCGCAGCTTTAAAATTTACATAACCTGCTTTATAATATTCGATTGCTGCTAATAGACCAATTGGTGGTATCATCAGTGCAAGTGTTGTGCCCTGTGCTAAGTGTTGATTCATTCCAAATATAAAAACCAGTGCTGGTAATATTACTGTGCCACCGCCTAATCCAATTAAGCCACTTATTATTCCAGAAATTAATCCTAACAGAATATATCCAATTATTATCATACTATTTTTATAAAACCTCCATTTTACTGAACTATTAAATAAATATTAAAATACTTATCTTTTTTGATTTGTTCAATCTTTTTTTTTTCAATATAAATATTATTTTCTGTTAAATAATTTATAAGAATATTATAATCATTAATTTCACCATTATCAATTTTAAAAGAAATAAAACTGATATACGCTGGTAAAGTTGACCAGCACCTTAAATCAGCAAATTCTGTGGCACTTATTGCTAAATATAATAAATCATTTATAATTTTATTTTTTTCTTCTAATCTGTTTTTTATCTGATTTTTTAGATAACTTCGTAATGCTTCTTTTGCTGTTATTTTCGCAATTCTTTTATCTAAGGAAATTTTAGCCAATTTATATACATCATCTAATTTTTCTTCTTTTTTTGTTTTTAATATCTCATCATCTTTTACTATGCTTATTTCTGCTTGTTTTATTAAATTATAATTTTCTTTATAGACAGGAATTGATACTTTTACATTATCAATGATAACAAAATTTTCTGTCTTAATTGGACCAATACCATTAAATAAAAAGAAAATCAAATATTTTCCTGCTTTATTATTATCAATAAAATTATTGTATTTTTCTTTTATTTCTTCAATTGTTTCTTTATCGCCAATTTGTGTAGCATTATACATTAGTCGTTCAATTATAAAACTATCATTTATATTTTTCTCTAATAATTTTTTATATTCAATTATTGCATCATTTGGTTCATTTGCTAAATCGCTTGTTAAAGCATATATAAAATGAAATAGATTTGATTCTATTTCGTATTTTTCAATTTTATTTTTTGCTCTTTTGATTTCAACAAATGCTTCATCATATTTGTTTAACATTAAGAAATTCAAAGCACAAAATAAATTACTATATATTCTTTCAAAATATTCACCACTATATTTTTTAAAATAATCATTTAATATTGAACTTTTAATATTATCAATAATTTCAATATCAATTAGTTCATCAAACTTTTTATTTGCAAGTAAAAAATATTTGTTACTTTCTTCATATTTACCTGAATATTGTAGTAAATTTGCTTTATGTAATAAGAATAATATTTCATTATTTCCTTTTATTTCTTTATCAGGTATAGCATCCGCAGCTTGTTGGAAATTTTTTTGTCTATATAAATTAAATGAAGATTCAATAATAGAAAGAGAGCACGATATTAAAAAAGGGAAAAAAAATAAAATAAAAAAAAATTTATTCATTACCAACCAATGAAAGGTTTGCTTGCTTCTCTTATTATTTCATACTCTTCTGACCATTCTATTAATGAAGTAGTTAAATTAGTTAATTCCATTGTTAATTTGTAATAAACCAAATTTTTCTTTTTTATTCGAACCTGTTTGGGTTCTGCTTTTTCGATTGACATTAATCTACCAGTAAGCATATATTCAGCACCAACTTGTTTTGCTTTTTCTATTCTTAAATTTGGGTCAACATTTCCTGATTGATATTGATAAGCAATTTCTTTTTCTATATTTTCTCGCTGTGTTTCATTTATAAATCTGAATTTTCCTGTCTTCAATAATTTTGTTCTTATTGTATCTGTTATTCCTTTTGTGTCTATATGTTCGCTCGTTCTATTTATTATTCCATAAACTATTATTACAGGCTGGTCTAATCTTTTTACTATTTTATCTGATGTAATTAAAGATTGAACCATTGCGTCACTTAATACTTGTAAATCAGAATAAGAATATTTTTCATCATAAACAACTTTGTCAACTGGATTATGCTCAGTAACTTTAACAGTGCAACTAATAAAAATTAAACTAATAAAAATTAGACAAAAGATAATTTTCATTTTTTATCACCTTCTTCTATTTTTTCTAAAAATAATGAATAAGCAAAACCTTCAATATATTTATCTGTATCATTATCAATTTTTTTCTGAATAAGATACCAGATACCTTCATCTTTGGTTTCAACTTTTTCTATATAAATAACTTCATCATTTTTATTTAATGTTGTTATCTCTTCAAAATTTTTTCCTGGTCCTCTTCTTAACTTTAATATTTTACTTTTTACTTTATATTTAGTCAAATCATTTGCTGGTTCTTTTTTGATTAGCATTTCATCTGTTTTTGATATTTCCTCTTTTTTAGAACAATTACATATAAAGATTATAATTAAAACAATAATGATAATTATTTTATTCATTTTTTTCTTCATTTTTTTCATCTTTTATTCTTACATCTTTTGTAAAATCTGGACATATAAAAACATCGCGTTTGGATTTCTTTATACAATTTTCACGCCACGCACATATTAAACATAATGATGGTTGCTTTTCCATTTTTAATTCACCAATTTTGTTATTGCTTTTAACATATCAGTAACAGTAATAATACCAATAACTTTTTTATTATCATCTAAAACAACTAATGAACCAATTTTATGTTTCAGCATTAACTCAGCAGCATCTTTAATTGAGAATTCAGGCGAACAAGTAATAACATCTTTTTTCATTATTTTTTTTACTTTCATTTCAAGTGCATCTCTATCTCGTTCTGATTCTTCCTCTGTGCCAACCCAATAACCAACAACTTGTAATAAATCTCTTTCTGTTACAATTCCAACTAATTCATCATCTTTTATTATTGGTAAATGATGAATATTATTTTCTCTTAATGTTTTTAATGCTTTTTCAACTGTTTTTTTTGGCGGTATTGAAATTACATTTGTTGACATTAAATCTTTTACTTTCATTTTGACACCTCTTTTGGGAAAAGTATTTTCATAATAAAAAAATTTATAAACTCTCTATTTTTTCTTCTGATAAGCCAGTTGCATTAATTATCTTTTCTTTTTCAATTACTAATTCTTTTAATTTTTTTGATATTTCTATTTTTTCTTTTTTCATTCCTTCTAAAATACCATTTATTTTTCCTTTTTTATAGCCTTTTTTTTCACCTAATCTTTCAGCAGTTAAAACCAACGGCTTTTTTTGCACCTCCTCATATTTTGCTATTTAATTTATACATTTTACTTCTAATGGTTCTGGTAATTTTATTATTAAATCTATAAATTTCTGAATCTCATAAATTATTTCTTTTTTATATCCATTTTCTCGTAATGCTTTTAATATCATTATTTTGCATCAAATTCGCTTTTATATCGTATCTTTTTCATTGAATTTTATTTAATAAAATTTTTTTGTTATTAGAAACTATTTTATTAAATATACTTTTGAATGTCAATAATTACTTAAGAAGATTTTATTCAACCAATATTATATGTAAATCCATTACATTTGTTCCAGTTGGTCCTGTAAATATTAAATTATTTGTTTTTTTAAAAAAGTTATATGAATCATTTTTTAGCAAATATTTTTCTGGTTCTAATTTTAATGATTTTATTTTTTGGAAAATAGAATTGTCAATAATAGCGCCAGCAGCATCTGTTGGTCCGTCTGTTCCATCTGTTGCAATTGATGCTATTGCAATTGGTAAAGGATTTTGTAATAATTCAATTAAAGCAGCGAGAACAAATTCTTGATTTCTACCACCTTTACCTTTTCCTTTTTTTGTAACAGTTGTTTCGCCGCCTGATAAAATACAGGCTGGTGTAGCAACTGGATTATGTGTTAATATAATTTCTTTTGCTATTGCTAAATGGAATTTTACTATTTCTTTTGTTTCACCATAAATACTTGAAGATAAAATTATTGGATTATATCCTAATTTTTTTGCAGAGTTATATGCACCTTTTAATGCTGTATAATTATTTTCTATGATATAATTTTTATATTTTGCAATTTTTTGTTTTACATCTTCTTTATCTTTTTTTGTGAAAATATATTTAATAATATTTAATGGTAAATCTTTTTTTATGCCGTATTTTTCAATAATTTTTTTACATATATTTTTATTAATTTTACTCGGAACAGTTGGTCCACTTGCTATAATTTCTAAATTATCATTAATTACATCAGAAATAATAAGTGAGATACTTTCAGCTGGATTTATATGGTTTAATAATTTACCACCTTTAATTTCTGACACATATTTTCTTAAATAATTTATTTCATTTATCGTAGCACCACAATCGAGTAATATTTGTGTCATCTGTTTTTTATCTGATAGTGTGATACTATTTACAGGTTTAACAAGTAAAGAAGAACCACCACCTGAAATTAAGTTTATTACTAAATCATTTTCTTTTGTTTGTTTTAAAAAATTTAATAATTGTTCTGTTGCTTTTAAACTATTATTATCTGGTAAAGGATGTCCACCTTCTAATATTTTAATTTTTTTTGTTTTTTCACTATGACCATATTTTGTTATGACTAAACCACTTTTTATTTTATCTTTTAAAATATGTTCTAATGCAATTGCCATTCTTGCACTGGCTTTTCCAAAACCTATTACATAAATATTCTCATACTTTTTTAAATCATATATATCATTCTGGATATACAATTTATTTTTTTCTAAATAAACATTTTTATTTAATATTTCAAAAGTATCAATTGCTTTTAATGCGTCTTTATAAATTTTTATAATATCTTTTTTTAAATTCATTTTTTAAAATAAAATTTTTGAAATAAATAAATTATCAAAATCACTTATTGTATATTTATTTTTATAGCGTAATGTTTCTTCATCATAAGTCATAACTTTTACAATGTTTGATTCCATTCTATAATCACTAATTATTCCAATTTCATTATTATTAAGTAAAACACGCATACCAATTTGATATAAAGGAATATTCTTAAAAAAAGTATGTAATAATTCTAATTTAAACCATTTTTTGCCTGCTAATTCTAATGTTTCAAATAATTCTTCTAAATGTATTTGGTCACGATATTTTTTATAAAGGAAATTAGTATAATATAAATCAGTTAACCCAACAATTTGTGCACCTAATAATATTTCATCTTCTTTTAATTTTCTTGGATAACCTTTACCATTTCTTCGTTCGTGATGTTGATAAACATATTGTGCAATAACAGAATTAAAACCTCTTATTTTTCGTAAAATATCAAAACTTTTGTATGGATGTTCTACTAATTCTTCAATTTTTTTCTCACTTAATTTTTCATTTATATCATCAAATTTAATATTATTTATTATTATTGAAATGTGATGTGTTAATGCTGCGATTGCAATATTTCTAATTTCATCAGGTGGTAAATTAAGATTATTACCTAATATAATAGACATTATTGCCATATTAAATGCTTTTGTTATTTCTATTTCAAATGGTGAAGTTGGTTCTAAAAAATATCGCATTGGTTTTTTATAATACATTAAATCATCTGATAATTTATTTGCTAATTTTACTAATCGATTTAAGATTGTAAAATTTATTGTCTCAATTTTATTTCGTTCTTTATATTCATCTAATTTACTGCATTCTTTAAATAATTCTACAATTTCATAAAATTCTTTTAAATAATCTAATCTGATTTTTTCTTCAAGAATATTTTCAATAATTAAATTATTAAAAGATGGATGATTAATATAGATATTTTTTATTCCTTCCTGTTTAAATACTTTTATATCATTTTTTCCTATTACTTGATTTACACCTAATAATTTTATACCATTTAATGAATATACATCTTTTGCTAATGAATAACCTTCTATCGCATCAGTTAAATTAATTCTTAACATTTTTATTCTCGTTCCTGAAAAGATATACTGGACATTTATAACATTTTAATTTTATCCAGGATAGTCCAGTATCGTAATAATAATTTTTATCCATAAGTTCCCAGCATTCATTTATGTGTGATTTATTAGATAATTTTTTTTCTAAAAATCTACATTCACCACTACCGGGAAATAAATATAATTCTGGTTTTATTACTTGATTTTTCATTAATGAAAGAGTATAATTAAATAATATTGTTCGATTTTCTTTTTTTGTTTTAAAAAATTTTATATGATGATGAAATAAGTTATTTAATGTATATGAAGAAATTAATACACCGCTAAATAAAATGTTCTGACCAAGTGTTGGGAAAAAAATATTTATACTTTCTTTTGTTGTTATTTGTTTTATTGAAATAAATTTAAGACCACCTTTACTTAAATCATTTGTAAAACCATAAATTTTTATATTATTAGCAAGAATAATCACAGGTAATTTTAATATTATTCTTGGTGTTTTTCGCCGTTCTGTTTCAATACTCTGAACTTTTAAATAGTTCATAATATTTTTTACTTTATCTTCAAAACCAAGAGCACACAAACTCATTGCTGCAGTTGTTTTTATATCTGTGTTATATTCCTGTGATTGTAGAATTTTTGTAATTAATGGCACTACATTTTCATCGCCAAAAATTCCAAGTGCCCAGATTATTTTTTCTAAAAAAATCTGATTATCAAGATATTGTGAATATAATTTGATTAAATAGGGTAATATTTCTTTTACTTTTAATCTCACACAATTTAAAACAATTTTTTCTTTTATATCAATAGGAACCTGCGAACTTGTTAATAAAGGCAATATTTTTATTATTTGTTGCTTATCCTGGATTTCACTAATTTTATTTAATATTTCATTTATATCTTTTTCAGACATACAATATAACCTATTTTTTTAATTTTTATAAAAAAGTATTATATAAATTGTCAAGATAAAAATATTAAATATTTTTTTTATCAAATAAAAATTCTGGCATTATATAAAAAATAATAGGGAAAAAGCATAAACCAATAATAGTAAGAAAAGTTAAAATAAAAAGAATAAAATGAAAAATAGATAATAAAAATATTTTGAATAAATTTGAAAGAATAAAAATTTTTATATCATTAAAAGAAATAGAATAAACAAAAGAATAATAAAATAAATAAGAAGAAAAAAATAAAAAAACAAAAAAATAAAAAATAGAAAAACCAGCGATAATATTTAGAAGGGGAAAAGGAAAAATATTTTTAGTAAAATAAAACCAGCAAGAAAATAAAAGAAAAGATTTAATAAAGGAAAATAAAAGAATAAAAAAGAAAATTTTTTTGGAAAAAAATAATGATTTAAAAGAAAAATTTTTCAAAAAAATAAAAGCAATAAAATTTAAAGAATTAAGAATAATAAAGAAGAAGAAGAGGAAAAATAGAATATTATTAAATAAATAAAAAAATAAAGCATTAAATAATAATAGAAAGAAAGACCAGCTGCAATTAAATAAGAAGTAAGATTTAAAGTTATCAAAATAATCAACTAATAAATCGAGAAAAAATTGCCTGATATTTAATCGCGAGTAATTCATAGAATTAAATTTTTATTACTTTGATAATTAAAAAAATACCAATAATAAACAGAAAAATATTTGGTAACCATAAAATATAATAAGGCGAAAAAATTTCTTTGAAAGCAAGAGTTTCAGAAAAAGAAAGAAGCACATAATAAATAAAAATTAAAATAAGACTAACACCAAAACCAATTGTTTTACCTGATTTTGAAATCAGACCAAGAGGCGAAGCAATAACAGCAAATGCAATACAAGCAATCGGTAAAACAAACATTTCTGTTAAATAAATTTTTGCATTTATTAATAATCTTAAATTTTCATTGTTTTTATCAAAATTTTTTATAAAGTTTTTTAATTCATAAAAATTCATCATTTTTATTGTTTTTTCATAAATAGAATTTAATTGAGAATTAAAATATTCAAGAGGTATAATCATTTCTTTTATTGGATGTATTATTTTATATTTACCATCATCTTCTAATTGATGAATGGAGACATCATTTATAATTAAGATATAACCATTTTTATTTTTTGAAATTTTTCCTTTTTTCGCTAAAATAATTTTATTTTTATCAGAAATAAATTCAATATGTGCATTAGTAAATGATAATAATTCAGGATTCATTTTTTCAAATTTCAATAATATATCACCTAATCTATTAAATTTATCTTCAGCAATAGCGATTAAAGGTGATTCAATTGACATTTTATAAATTGTTTTTTTTGCTTTATAGGAAGTATCAGGAATAAATTTAACATTTAAAAAAATTAATAATAAGGAAAAGAAAATAGCAAAAAATAAAACAGGTCTAATAATATAAAAAAGATTTATACCTGCTGATTTAATTGCAATTATTTCTTTATCAGCAGACATTTTACCAAAAACCATTAAAATTGCAATGACTAAACTCATAGGAATTGTAAGCAATATAGTAGAAGGCAAAAAATACAAAATGATTTTAACAACAACCAAAAAATCGACATCTCTGGTAAATATAAGAGTAATAGATTGAATTAATTTTTGTAATAATCCAAGAAAAGTAAGAAGAAGAAAAGAGTAAATAAAAAAAGGGAATAATTCAATTAAAACATATTTTGATAATAGTCTCATAAAAATTAATTTGTGTTTATTGCAGTATTTCTTGTCTTAACAATCATATCAGCAAAAAGTCCAATTAAAAAAATTAATACACTTAATAAAATAGTTAATACAGAAAATTCGTGAATCATACTTCTTGTAATAATAGTATAAATTGTGCGATATAAGCCAATAATAAAAATAATGGAACTTATAGGAATAAAAATTTTAAGTGGTTTAAAATACATAATAATTCTAAAAACTAAAAGAGTAAATTCCATAGTATGACGAACAGGCTTTATTTTTGATTTGCCTTTTCGTTTATAATAATTTATTGGAATATATTTAATAAAATAATCACCTGAATAAGCAGCAAGAGTAATTGTTGTGGTAAAAGAAAAACCAGAAGGAAGAATATTAAAATAAGTTAAAGCAAGGCGTTTTTTGAAAATTCTTAAACCAGAATTCAGGTCAGGTATTTTAGTGCCAGCAAGATAATTAGCTAATACACCAATAAACCATTTTGCTGGTCTTCGTAAATTTGGTATTGAAACTTTTTCGCCTGTTCTGCTTCCTACTATCATATCATATTTATTAATGTCTTTATACAGTTCATAAATCATATTTGTTGGATAAGTATCATCAGCATCAATTATACAAATATTTTCTGATTCTGCTTTTATAATACCTGTCTTTAAAGCCGCACCATAACCTTTATTATATGGTAAATTTATAATCTTTAAATTTTCTATTTTTGTATTTTCTAATAATTCACATGTTTTATCTGTTGAACCATCATTTACTATTATTATTTCATAATTTATATTTTTATTTGCTAAATCATTTCTTATGTTATTTATTACTTTTATTATTGCTTCTTCTTCATTATAAACAGGTATAATAATACTTAAATCATATTTATTCATAATGTTAATTTCTCAATTATTTTTGGTATTGCATCTTCTGAATTTATTGCCATAATATGTATTCCATCAGCATATAATTTTAGTTCGTTAATTATATCAACACATATATTAATACCAGTTTCTAATTCATTTGTAGAATTTTCAAATCTTTTAATAATATTTTCAGGAACATATACACCAGGTATTTTTAAAATAATATCTAACATTTTTTTTGATTTAATTAATAAGACACCAGCAATTATTTTGTATTTTTTTTCTGGTAAATATATTTTTATTTCATTTAAAAAATTATTTAATTTTATTGGTTCAAATATAGCCTGTGTTTGAAAAAAATATACACCTGCTTTTACTTTTTTAACAAATGGTATCACCTGATTATCAATTGGAATCATTGATGGATTTATAGCAGCACCGATACAAAAATCTGTATTTTTATTTAATTTATGTTCATTCATATCAAAACCAGAATTTAGTTTTTTTACTACTTGAATAAGTTGAATACCATCTAAATCAAAAACAGGTTTTGCTTCTGGATGGTCACCAACAATTGGATTATCACCAGTAAGGCATAAAACATTGTTTATACCAAGCATAGCAGCACTTAATAAATCTGATTGCAATGCAATTCGATTTCTATCACGGCAGGTTAATTGATAAATTGTTGGTATATTTAATTTTTCTTTAATTAAATAAGATAAAGCAAGTGAACCAAGTCGAACCATACTTCGCTGATTATCAGTAATATTTATTGCATCGACATACCCATTTAATAATTTGGCTTTTTCCAATACTTTGGTTGGGTCTGGTCCTTTTGGTGGTGTTATTTCTGCTGTTATTAAAAAATTTTTTTTCTTATACAATTCATCAATTCGCATTTTAATTTTTTTCCTTAATAAGTCTACTATAATTTCTTGGTTCCTTAATTTCAAATAATTTCTCTAATTCATTTTTTTCTTTCAGTCTTTTAATAATTAAAGCCCATACACAATCAGAAGTTAAATCTTTTTCACATTTACCATTAACAGAACCACCACACGGACCATTTAATAAACCTTTTGCACAGCGAGATGTGGGACAATAACCATCAGTAATTCCTAAAATGCAGATTTTACATAACTTGCAATATTCTTTGAAATTATTCAATCGTTCAGTAGTGCCTAAATATAAGCCATTTAATGCAGGCACAATTTTTTTATCAGTTAAATCACGAATTGCACCGGCGCCTGCACCACAAGCCATAATTAAGAGTGCGTCAGCATTTTTAATTGCTTCCTGATGTATTTTAAAATATTTTTGAACTAATCTTTTATCACAGGGTGATTCAATTACAATTTTACCAACTATATTTTTTCCTTCTTTTGATAACAATTCAGCCATTTCTTCAACTTCTTTTTCTCCACCAGTTTGACAACTTGTTGCACATTCACCACAGCCAATAATAAAAATGTTACTTAAACCAATTAAATTTTTTTTAATTTCATCAAATGGTTTTTGTTCTGTTACAATCATTTTATTTTTTCCTTATTAAAAAGTGACATAATATTATCTAACAACTGCAGCTTTTGTAAAATATTTTGAATGACTATCACTTATATAAATAATATAAACACCAGAAGCAACATCAGAACCATCGCTATCTTTTAAATTCCAATAATATTTATTATTATTAAGTGGTAAATTTCCTATTTTTGATTTTAAAACTTTTTTTCCAGTTATTGTATAAATTTCAATATCTTCATTTCCAGAAAATAAATATTCATCTACACCATCCAGAGAATTAGAATTATTTATATCTCTGAAAAAATAAATACCCAAACCACCATAATTAGTTGAATTAGCAACATAAGGATTAGGATAAGCAATTAAATTATTAAAAGATGTAATTTGATTAGGAGAATAAAATAATGCAAAAGTTGTTAAATGATTTATTGAAACATAAACACAGGTATCAGCAATAGTATGTTCAAAATCATTATTTTCCCATCTGTTATTCTGTTCATTAAAATAAAATAATTTCCAGTTATTTTTTTCACCAGTAAAAAGTTCTGAATCAAAAAAAATCTGAAATTTAGTTGTAATATTAGTTATTTGCACTCCATTATCTTTGTTAAATATTTTTAATTCAAATGCTGTATTTTTTGATTGTTCAAATATTTCTTCTCTTAAGCCATTTTTATTTGAAATTTGTTTATTACCAATGAAAATATTTAGATTTGCAACTGCTGAATCAATATTTATAAGTAAAGTATTTTTTCTGTTATTTATTAAATTTTCTAAACCTAATATAGTTGTATCATTTATTGGTTTGTTGATTAATACACCATTTTTTTCAGTATCATTTGTAAAATCAATTTTTATAAAATCTTGATTATAAATTTTTGTATCTGTGCATATATTACTTGTTGAAAATAGATTATATATTTTTATATTACCTTTGTTTTCTATTTGTTGAGAATAAAATATTTTTAGTGATTTGGAGGTTAAGACATTAGTTTGAGAATTTAATGCTGATATTGTGATAGTATTTTCGCCAGTAAAAATTGTCACTTCTGTTTCACTTATTGTCTTTGAAGCATAATAATTATTAAGATTATTTTTTGAGGAAACCGAAATCAAAATAGTATTAACAATTTGAGTATTGCCATTTATTTCCCATTTGATTTTTACTGGATTTACTATTGTATCTTGATAATTAGTAGTTAATATAGTAATGATAGGCGGTTCATTTGAACTAAAAATATTAAATGTCATATTATCTGCTGAAGGACCAATATTTGAAATCACAGTATCAGGCATTAATGTATTATTATATGCTTTTGCAGGTGGAATAGAGTATGGACCAAAACCATTAACATTATTTTTCCACGGATCATCAAATCTACCGTGAGTAGAACCTGAATTTGTATTATTTGCTTCGATTAAATCAACTCTTAAATGATTTGGATTTATGTTTACATTATTATTATTTAAACTTCCAACACTATCATCAATATGCCATATTAAAAGTCCACTACCAGGTATATAAGCATCATAACTTTTATTCTGACGATTTTCTATTAAGTAATATTCAAGAGTTGGATTATCAGCAACTGAAATTGGAATTTTAATTCCAGTATCATTTTCAGCAGAATTACCTAATTGATAATTATTTTTATATGTTGTTATTATTTCAGGTATTAACCAGCCAACAAGTATTTTATGCCAGATAGAAGGGAAACAGGGATTATCTCCATTATTTATCCATAAACCATAATCCATTACATCCCAATTATCCACCATAGAATTACCTGATGAAGTAGAATATAAATCAACAAAACCAATATCGTGTCCAAATTCATGACAAATTATACCGAGCGGCGATGAAACAGCGAAAATAGCATAAGAATTTATTTGTTTTCCATCTTTTATTATTGTAGCAATTTCAGTTTGATGCGACCAGATATCAGATGAAATACCAGTCATTGCTTCATCATTACCAGAATGTAAAATTAAAATATGGTCAACTTTACCATCATTATTAGCATCATAATTTGCAAAATTTACACCAGCATTATCAGCAAGATTTATCGCTTCTTTGACTAAATCTTCAACACCAGCTTCATTATAAGTATTACCATAATTTTCGTATAAATTCGAAGCACGATACCAGGTAGTTGGCGATGGATAAATATCCTGTTCAGTAATATCTAAATTTAATTTGCCATAAGATGCTTTATAATAATAATCTTTTAAAGAATCAGAAGAAGCAATAAATTTTGAAGAAACATTTGAGGAATTTCCAATTCTATTTGAAAAATCAATTTTTAAAATTAAAATTTTTCTTGTGCCAGTTACTGGTGCAAATTTTTGTTTTGATGGTGCTAATTTTGGTGCTTCTTTTTTTCTTTGTTCAAAAAAATAATTAATAACTTCTTTATTATATCTCTCCATAAATTTAGTGTCTTTTAACAAATCGGGATGTGGTGGCGCTGCATAAGTCAAATTGATTAGAATTAAAAACAAAAATAACATCATAAAATATTTCATTAATTTTTCTCCTTTTAAAAAATTTTTTCTTTTATTTCTTCAATTATAAAATTATTATTTTTTAACAATTTTACTGCAAAAAATTTTGGTTCAATAAATTTTTTAAAACAAAATTTATTTATTGCTCTTTCTTTTTCTATTTCTTCATTCCTGCTTTTAATTATTTTTTTAAATGATTGAATAATACTAATAAAATTTTCATTTGTGCAATATATTAAATTCATTAAATTAAAATTATCATTTAAAAAAATAATAATACTATTATTATTTTGATTATATATAAAAAAATCAAATTCGTCAAATTTTGAAGTATCATAAATCATTTTTAATAACTCTAATTTATTATCTTTTGTATTTTCTGTTATTGTAAATGTTTTCTTTAAAGGAAATTTAGTATATAATTCTAATATCTCAAAAAAATTTTTCGTTTGATGAATAAATACTTTATTTTGCAAAGTATAAAAAATTAAATAACTATCAGAATAAGTTGTAATAAAGACACGATTTTCATCGCCTAAATATTTTTTATCAAATAAACTTCTGTTTATATTATTAATAAGTTTAATCCAATATTCTGAAATCTGATAATTTCCTTTAAAAGTAAAAAATTTAAAATAATAATTAAAAGCAAAATTTGTTTTGAGAAAATTTTCAAATATTTCTTTTATAAGAAGAATAAATTCATTTTGAGAACGAAAATGTTTTACATATACTTCGCCATAAGAATTCATTATGATAAAAGAAATTGTTTCAATTTCTTCAAAAGAAACAGATTCAAAATTAATAACTATTAAACATTTAATGATAAATGGTTTTTCGAGATAATATTCGTTTTTAATAATTTCTTTTTTATCTTTTATGAATTCTTTAATTGTATTAAGAAAATTTATTATATCGTTAAAATTAATTTTCAAATGATAACCAAACAAATTTATTTTTGTGCGATAAGGATTATATAAAGAATTATAAACGAGCCAGACAAGAATATCTAATAAATATTTTGTTTCCATAATTTTGCTTTCAAACATAATTGAGTTACTAATCCTTGTAACTGGTCCTCTATATAATTCCCAGGTTTGTTCAAGTTCATTATATTTTATTGAAATAATATCTTCGTAAGGTTTATCAGATAAAGAAATATAGAAATAATCAATCTTTGATGGTTTGCCTGTAAAATAAGAAATTAATTTTCTACCAATGATTGTCATATCTCTATCAGTTATATTATAGTCTATTTTTATATTTTTAAAATAATCAGAAAATTTCATAAAATTATTTATCATATGTTCTTTTAACTCTTTATTTATTTTTAATAGTTTATCAAACGACCATTTATTAAAATTATCAAGTTCTTCAACTTCTTTCTCAGACCATTTCCACTTTCTTATATATTCTTTCATTATCAAAGTTTTTTCAGGTAATTTCTCATCTGGATAATTTTTATATATCAATAATTCTGGTTGAATTTTTAAATAAAAACATTTGCGTAAAATATCAAGCAATTTCCAGTTTTCTGTTTGTTCATAATAATCATAAATATATTCATACATTAATATATATGCATCAATAGCCTTTACATTAAAATTATTTGATAAAACATTTCTTTTTAAAATATTACATAATAAACTTGTCTGTTTTTCAGTATTTATATATTTATCAATTAGAGAAATTTTAATAAATGATTTAAAAGGATTATCAAGTGATTTAATCATATGCCAGAGTGCAGCCCCGAAAAATTCACCTTTATTTATTTTTGATAAATTGCCTAAATCAATGAAATCATTATTATTATTTAATGCCGCGAACATTTTATTATAGCTTTCATTATCAGTATTTGGTGAGATAACCCACCAGAATGGAACTTTTCCATCAACAACAATTGAACTCCTGAAATATTCATCTTTTAATAAATCACCTTGGGCAGAACCACAACTCTCACCTTCAAATTCACCAAATTTACTATTTCTTGCTTCTTTGATATCAGTTGGGAAAAAATGAATTTCCAGTCCATTATTTTCTAAAAACCATTTTTCTATGCTTTTTAATTTTTCTGTAAATAAATAATAACTATCTTTATCAAATTTATTTTTTTCTATGCAAACCCAATAATCAAAATCAGAATTTTTATTTTGTGCTATTGAACCAATTGAACCCATTATTGAGATTGATTCAATTAATTCATTAGAATTAATTGATGTTGGTAATTTAATTAAAGGGAATCGTTTTTTTACTATTTGAATTATTTCATCATTAACATTGTAGTTTTTAATTCCAATTGGCAAATTTTTAGAATCAATATAACCAGGTAAACCTTTAATATTTGTATGAAGAAGAAAAGGAATTAATTTTATAAAATCTTTTTCTACCTCACCTAAATTATTAAGTGTTTTTTCTATTTTTAAATTGTTATATTCTCTAAATTTATTTAAATTATTTTGAATATTCTGTTCCATTGATATAAATAATATTATAATATTTATTTTAAAATCAAAAGTCAAGCAACAAATAAATTTATTCCAGAAAATATCCCAGACATGGTATACCCCTTTGCAGCATTACGAATAGTAAGTAAAAAGAAATTAAAACAAATAAAAGAAATAATGAAAAGAAAAGCGAAAAAGAAATGAA
>Ga0209409_1001062_pt1 | contig 24994 bp, 21 predicted proteins | sample AD_JPNMR1_MetaG_FD_184424 | JGI IMG/M metagenome (GOLD analysis project Ga0209409, IMG submission 184424) | Active sludge microbial communities of municipal wastewater-treating anaerobic digesters from Japan - AD_JPNMR1_MetaG (SPAdes) (version 2) | ecosystem: Engineered > Bioreactor > Anaerobic...
GCTACAGCCACTGCCTTTGTCTTTCTAAGTTTTTCTTGAAACTCATTAGATAACTTTTTAATTAAATCTGGGTATCCCTTAATAGTATTTATGCCTTGGTTTATTTTTCCCAATCCTGCATTAAAAGCGTTCAGCGATGCTTGATACTCGCCTTCACAGCAACTGCCTGCAACGCATATATTCATAATGCAGACACCACCTGAAGGCGGTGTAAGCTGGTTAGCAAAAGTTTGGTATTCTTTTGTGGCTTCATCAAGTAGTTTATCAAGTAGTTTAGTAAGTGTTCCTTCTTGTTCTGGTGTTACTTTGTAATCGCCTATGATGTCCAATAGCCTCTTATACTGTTTTTCTATTTCAGAGACTATGGTTTTATGTTTACCCCACATTTGTTGCACATCTCGTGCAAACCGCCCTACATCGTCTGCTTTGCCTTCTTCTAAAGGATCTATGTTAGTAATGTCTTTTAGCTGTGTAAACTGCTCTTTTACCTTTTTCTGCACATCTTCTACGGTTTTTCTCTGTTCCTCAAGTTGCTTTTTATACTCATTAGACATTGCTTGCAGTTCAGCACTAAGCTGAGCATTATCATTTCGTGTAACTTTGCAAGAACAGTCTTCTGAGCAAACTTGATTTTCACCTTCGCCTTCACAGTGCTGGGTGCAGACACAACTAAAGCTTTTACCCGATTCTGCAGCTGCTTGCTGTGCTCCTGCAGTCATAGAATCGATCTGTTTTTCTGCATCGTTTATTTTGTCTAAAGCGTCTTTGATTTTAAGATCAAACTCTTTCACTGCGTCATCGACTACTTTACCAAAACCTTCTTGTATTTTGTTTCCTAAAAGCAACTGGAACTCTTCACTTTTTACCAGTTTGTTGTATTCACCAAGTAGTTTTTCATAAGTTAGATTATTCGGCACACTGATGCCAGTCTGTTTACGTATATAAGCTTCTTCTACAGCATCACGCAAAAGCTCATATTCTTTTAACTTATCGCCTACTTTTGACCAGTAATTGTCATAAAATACTGTAGGTATGGTTGTTGTTTCTATTTTTACATCCATCTGGTTAATAGCATTGCCATAATCTCCTTGCACTGTGCGTATAACGTTGCTACCGCATTTTTCTTCTTTCTTTACAGCAAGGAAGATATCTTCTAATGGTTCTTTCCATAAACCAGCCCCTTGCGGTATGTTGTATGTTGTGCTACTGGTTTCATCGTAAAAAGTAGGAAAATCAAACTCTAAAAAATACGCAGAAAGCAAAGAAATAAACGTCATCGGATCGGTATTTTGTATGTATGTTAATTCTCCTGGATTGTGTGCCACAAACATTAGTCCATCGGCTTTTTCTTCTAAACTTGGATTGTTTATTTTATATACACTATCTGGTATTTTGTAGCTGGTATCATAAACAAACTGATAGTAAGTGCTGATAGCGTCAGCTGGGAACTTAGAGTAGTAAACGTAAGTTTCATTTAAGGGCACTTCAGGCGACAAATGCGTAGTGCCACCATGAACTAATACAGGAATAAGCGCCCCTATAAGAGCTGCAATTAAAATCACTGGAACAATTACAGGCGCTCCAGCTGCAACTATACTTGCTACTGCTTCTGCTGTAGCCTTTATTATGGTAATTACTATTTTTACAACTACCTTTACAACTACCTTAGTTGCTTTTACTGCGGCTTTAGATGCCTTAGCTGTGGTTTTTACTGCGGCTTTAGATGCCTTAACTGTGGTTTTTACTGCGGCTTTAGATGCCTTAACTGTGGTTTTTACTGCGGCTTTAGATGCCTCAGCTGTGATTTTTACGGTTTTAACTGTTTTATTAATATTTTCAGGGGCGTAGATAATCATCTGTTTTACTCTGTTAGAATGCACATCTACGCTTTCTGCTATAGCACTTTGACTCCTTGTAGAAGTATCTTGTGCAATCATCTCTTTTACAGTTTTAACTGACTGCTTAGCCATGCTTTTAACAGAGAACATTGTTGCAGCTTTGCCAGCATCAGTGAACTTCTTAGATATGCTACGAGTGTCCTTTACTGCTATGTTTTGTGTTTTATTGTCTATCTTTACATTAGCCAGTATGCTACTTTTTATTACTTCACCTGTTTTTTGAGCTTGTTCCTTAGATAGGCTTAATACCTCAGGCGAGTGTTCCTTCAAGCGTGCCTCAAAGTCGCTGATTATTGTTTGCACATCGGCATTGCTTTCTGCTCCAAAGTATTTCTTATGAACAGTTATAATTTCTTCTGTTAAGTCAGGATCTATGGTAACTTCTTTACCATAACGCACCATAACATCTACAGCGGCTACAGAGCTCAAATACTTTTGATACAGCGGCAGCATGTCGTGTAGGTATTCCTTTTCTGCAAGCCTGCTAAGCGACTGCATTATTTGACTGTCAGATACTTCTACATTGAGCAGACCTAAATCGCCTGCATTGGGTGGTTTAGTAGGCACACCAGTAAGGAAGCTGTTATCTATAAGCTTTAACTGTTCATTTAGTTCCTTAGCTCTTTCTTTTGCTTCCTTATGACGCTTGTAAACTGTTTGAATGCCCTTTGCTGTGTATGCAGCAGCTAATTTGCCTGCTGTAAGCGTTGCATGAGTAGCAGTTTTACGATGCTCATCGCCTACTTTCTCTGTGTAGTAAACTATAGGCTCGGCATTAGGGTTGTTCTTGACATCAGCATTACTTGACTTGGGAGCACTGCCAAGGACTGTTTCACTGCTTAGTGGGTTTTTCTTTATCGGTGCCTTGCTACTACCTGTAGAAGGTGTTTTCTTAGAAACATCAATTGTTTGTGCAACAATGTAAATAGTTTTTTCTGGTTTAGGCTTACCTGTCAGCTCAAAGTATTTGTTTAATGCATTAGTTACTGACCCATTGCCATAGTATTTCTGATGCAACTGAGAAAGCTGCTGAGCAGTTGTCTGTAGCTCATTTAATGTATATGTGGTTCGGTTTGTAGAAGCTTTCTTTGCTAATGCTACAAACTTGTCTGCTACAGGTTCAGCTTCTCTGATAAAGTTAGCATCATTTACATTCATGGCATATAACCTTCTTTATGTTTCTCCTACCTTAGTAGTGATAAGCTTGTAAATCTCACTCGTTTGTGGGAACTTATCATAAAATGGTATCCAGCGATGGTTAATACCCAGTAAGCCTTGCCCTGCCGAGGATCCGCTGATATACCGCATTTCCTGATCGGATAGCTTAAGCACGTTTTTAAGCAAGTCTCTATCTGATGGTGCTTGGTTAAACAGAATAAGAAATTCTGTAGAGTTTGCAAGCATGGTGCGTGCTAAATCGGAACGCAGTAAGTCTTCTACGTTCTGGGTTATACCTGTTATAATACCGCCCCATTTACGTGAACGCTTAAACAAGGTAAACAAGAAGTTCTCAGAATACTCATTCTGGAACAGCAGGTAAATCTCATCGATGTAAATCCACGTTCTCTTGTTTTTCTCTCTGTTCATTGCCATTCTGTTCCATATTTGATCCAGCACTACAAGCATGCCCAGTGTTTTGATTTCTGAGCTTAAGTCTTTTATGTCAAACACAACAAACCTGTTGTTGATATTTACATTAGTTGGTTTAGCAAATAAAGAGAAGCTACCTGTGGTATACAGCTCTAAGGTAAGTAGTATGTCTGAAGCTTCTCTGTATTCTTCTGATGTAGGTGGAAGCCCACGCATGGAGTTTTTCAGTTCATTGTAAAAGTCCAGTAGCGTTGGATAGTAGTCTTCACGCCTGCCGTTTTGTTGCACACGTTCTAATTCTTTCTTTTGATAAACCACTCTAAGCGTTCTATCTATGATGGACTTTTTCTTACCTGATAAGTCACCACCAAACATGGTGCTTATTAGAGACTGTAAAAAGCCAGACTTCAGCGTTACAGGATCGCCTTCACCTGCTTCATAGCCTTCTGCCATATCCAATGGGTTAAGGAATGTGTTCGTAGCAGGAGAAATAACTACATCAGTGCCACCTAATGCTTCACACAGTGCTTTGTATTCACGTTCAGGATCGATAACAAGCACTTCATCGTTGGTGCCGAGCACCACAGACGTTATTTCTTTCTTAGCCATAAAAGATTTACCAGATCCAGGCGTTCCCAAGATGAAGCCGTTAGGGTCTTTAGTAGACTCTAAGCGGTTGATAATGAGAGGCACTTGTGTAATAGCATTGATGCCGTAGTAAAAACCACCAGATTCAAGAAAATCCATTGAAGTGAAAGGTATGAGTATAGCAGTAGCCGATGTGTTAAGCAAACGTTCCACTGTTTCTACAGGTAGAAAGTTGCGACCTAAGGGCAGTATGGAGTTTAAGCTTTCAACAGGGAAGAAAGGCACTACATCAAAGTTTGCACCGTTTTTACGTGCGATGCCCTTTATTTCTGCTATGTTGTTTTTTAAGTCCTCTGCGTTTTTACCAAACACTGCTACAGCTACAGTAACTAAAAATAAGCGCTGTCCTTTAGTGCGCAGATCTTCAAGCAGTGTTTCCGCTTCTAAAATGTTCTGCTTTAAGTTAAACGGCACTACTACATCGCCAAGCCCTGGGTTTTTACGCTGTATTTCGTATACTTCTGTGTTCATTGCAGTAAGCTTTTTCTGAACCATCTTAATAGCCTCTGCTTGTTCAATACTTCTAAAGAAGACACTTGTTACAGTGCTGAACTGCTGCATGCTCAGTTCAGATACCAGCGTATCCATTATTGTGGGTGGGTAGTCACGCATGACTAAAACAGACATATACATAGGATCTACATCGCCTGTATAAAGCTCTATCTTAGAAGCACCAAGCTTAGCCCCCATAGGAGCAATAACATCCTTTTGACGGTGCATTATATCTTTTTTATCGTAATTAAACTCTTCATGCGGACGCAGTATGCTGTGCATCAATGCAAGCACCTCAACTTCATTGTCCAGCAATTCTGGGTAGGCATTTAAGTTGCTCAAGCTACCTTTAATGTAGTTGGTCAACCTATCTAAAACAGAACGTGCTGCTTCGTAGTTTTCAGCTGGGTATGAAAAGACGATGTATTTTTCTCTTTGGAATGTTGTCTTATTGACAAACAGATTGTTCATCAGCACGTCATTGTAATCTTCACGATACTTGTCGTTTGTATCACCACGAGGACGCAATAAAACAGTCTTAAGCACATCTGTTTTGTCTACTTCTTTGTTTAATATGAGTATTTGCACCATTACAGCAGGGTCAAAGAATGTTATCAGTTCAGAATACTTTGCAAATATTTCTACCTGTTCATCCTGAGATGCTATCTGATAGTTGATATCAGAAAACTTAATAATACGTGCGTAGCGTTTAAGCGTCCTACCACCTCTACCACGGTCTTTTTTACTGGTAGAAGCATCAGCTAACTCAACAGTCCCATCTTCAAAAATCTTGTTAAAAGCAAGCAGATTTTGGACTGCTTTATGCTGTGACTGCTTAAGCTTCTGTTCCTGTTTTGACTGCTTCTTCGTGCGTGGTTTCTGTTCCTTCTTGCTCCAAACTGCCATTGCCTACCTCCTCGTCTAACAAATATTGGTATAAATCAAAGGTTTTGATAAATGTGTAAGTCTTAGGCTGCTTAATAAATTTAAACAAAGGATAAAGTCTGGAAGTAATATTGCTAAATCCTAAAAAAGCTACTGTAATAGCCACGTAAGCAACAGAGTCAATGTTTTTAGTAATAAAATAAGCTACTAAAGAAGCGCCTACAGTAACCGCCATTACTCCAAGCTGTTTAGTTGATAAGCCTAAGAACATTCTATCTTCATGTTTACGTATATCCTGCGGCACTTTGACTTCCAGCATTACCTAATCAACTCCTTTGATAAGTTAAAGCCTTCTTCAGCAGCTGCTAATATACCCGCAGACACTATTCCTACCCCGATCACGATTTTACTGAATGAATAATTACTATCCTTAAAAAGAGCATCTAACAACGCGGAGCTTAAAATAAGCGTTAACTGTATAGATAAAATAACAAAAGCTCCTTGAAGTGCAGAACCAAGGAGGCCTTTTATCATTCCTTTACCAATATCCTGATAATCCTCAGAAGCAAAACTGGCGATACCAACAGGTATGGCAATTGCATAACCTATTAAACGTATACCTATAGAAATGCCTATGGCTGCTATCTTACCCATAGAATACATACCCATAAAAAAGCTTAGAGCACACAATGTAGTGAAAATCAGTTCAGAAAAGAAATGCATGCCTGATATAGATCGAGCCATTTCTACAGAAATTTTGGTGGCATTAAATCCAGTAGTAGCTGTAGTTCCACCTGTACCTGTTAAAGTTATTGAACTTGTTAAAGTTATTGAACTTGCTGTTACCGTTGATAGTGTTGAACTTGCAATATTTGCTGTAAGACCTGTCATCGCTTGAAGAAAAGAAGGTGTAAGAAAAATTAATGGTAGTGCTAAACGTATGATAAGTTGTATAGGAATACCAAAAGAACTTAAGTCGCTACCACCCATATTGCTGATACGTTTATACTGGTTAGCAATTTCGTGCATAGCGAAATAGACATAAAGTCCATAAGCTATAGAACTTAATACACCTATTGTAACTCCAAATATGCTACTTGTTCCAGAAAGCGCTGCACCTACAAGATTGATTGCATAACTTGTTAGCTCTGCTATGTTCATCATTATTGTAATAAGGACATAAATTAAGTAAATACCAAACTGCGATACAACTCCTACTTTAACACCATTGTCTTTTAGTAATTGTTTAAATCCACTAAGATCTTTAGCTCCTTTAACGTTGGGGGCAACAGGATTGAAAGAACTTTCTGGGATAGTATATCCAAGGTTACCTAAAGTAAGCAGTAGAGCTCCTATAGCTATGCCCGTTCCTAAAATCCAAGTTCCACGAGTTACATTGTCTGGTCTGTCATCATACCAACCCATAAGCATAATGACACCACCAAAGACAATAAGAATTACACTTATCATGTTGCCTATGCTTTGGAAAATGCTTATCATATGCTATCTATCACTCTCTCCTACTGGGAGCCCTACTGCTCTATAACTCCTAAAGCGCAGAAGAGAAAAAGGTTTGGATTATAACTCCTAAAGCGAAAATCCCACCACCAACAGCGAGTGTTCTAAAGCCTCTTGCAGCATCATCTGGACGTTCCTGATACCAACCCATAAGTGCTGTAAAACCACCAAACAGTATTAAGCCTCCGCCAACAAGATACAGCATCCATTGAAGTAAATCAACAATGGTGCCAACCATGCTTTTTGCTTCTGGTGGTATTGTCGCAGTTTCAGGTGCAGCCGCTACTGGAATAGCGATACTTAGTCCTACTACAATAGCCAATACAAGTAGCGCTTTGAGTAGCTTTCCATTCTTTACCTTCTTAACACTTTTCATTTTTTCGTTCACTATATGTGCACCTCCTTAAGGTTTATAAACCCATTAAAAACCCTACAGTTATAAGCATGATACCGTATACAATGATGGCATACGGTAAATACTTCTTGTTGCTTCCATGTGGTAGTTTCCTACTTTCTGCCTTTGCCATTCCCACATTTATCACCTCCTGTTTTACCGCTTTCCAGTAAAGAAAGGACAGATTGCTTTGGAATGAGTATTTTCTTCTTACTTATCTTTTTTGCATTTAGTTTGCCATTTTCTATCCAGCGGTAGATAGTGGGCTTTTCTACTCGTAACAGAGCTGCCACTTCTTTTACAGTCATGAAGTGTTCATCAGCAATGTCATACAATCTTCCTGCACCTCCTATCTTATACATACATCTATTATAATACAACAAAGCTGATAAAACAACTTAATAGGTAATAATATCTACTATACAGCTTCTTCTGTTAGCTTGCTTTTCATTAAGGTGCGAAGAGAGTCTCTGTTAAAAGCGTAGTATTCTGCCTGTTCTTTGGTTATCTTGTGGGCAGCGACTAAATCTATGAGCGCTTCTTCCATGGTTTGCATGCCTTTATTTCTACCTGCAAGCATAGCGTTTGGTATTTCCTGTGTTCTGCCATCTCTTATTAGACTACGTATAGCAGAATCAGCTATCAATACCTCAGCTGCCAGCACCATGCCTTTACCATCTGCTGTAGGTATAAGTTGCTGAGAAATAATAGCAAGTAAAACACTTGCCAGTTGTGATTTAACTTGGTTTTGCTGATAAGGAGGAAACACATCCACAATACGATCTATGGACTGTGCTGCTGAGTTAGTATGTAGCGTTGCAAATACCAAATGCCCCGTTTCGGCTGCTGTTAAGGTAGTTGCTATGGTTTCATAGTCACGCATCTCACCTACAAAGATAACATCTGGGTCTTCACGCAAAACACTTCTTAATGCGTTAGGAAAAGAGTAGGTATCAGAGCCTACTTCTCTTTGCATGATAAACGACTTCCCACGTGGGAATACATACTCTATAGGGTCTTCTATGGTAATAATGTGGTATTTTTTAGTCTTATTCAGCTCGTTGATAAGCGATGCTATGGTTGTAGACTTGCCTTGCCCTGTAGGACCTGTAACAAGTATCAAACCACGAGGGCTGTTAATCAAATCTAAAGCAATACGTGGCACACCTAAAGCTTGTGGAGTAGGCACTTCAAATGGTATACGTCTTATAGCTATAGCTACGCTACCGCTTTGATAAAAAGCATTTGTTCTAAAACGTCCCAGTTCTGGTATACCGTAAGAAAAATCGTGCTCCAGCTTCTGTTCAAACAGCGTGCGTTGTGCATCATTCATTATGGTAAACAGCATGCGTTTAATATCTTCAGCATTAAGTGGTTCAAGGTTAGGTATCTCTACAAGTTCTTTTCTAACACGGAATATAGGTGCATAGTTTACAGCTAAGTGCAGATCAGTAGCATCTAATTTCTTCATCATTAAAAATAAATCCACAATGTCTACTTTAGGCATTCACCAAGCCTCCTATCTTTTGTTTCTTTCTTTGTTTACCTTTTTCTGCTACTTTTTCTACTTCCTTTTCCTCTATGCCAAAGAATGACTTAAACCTTAAGTTAGGTATAGCATCCATGTTGAAAGCTTTTTTGTTTACTTCTGCTAAGTCTGCATAGTTTATATGCTCTTTTATGTCAAACTTCTTACTCTTAAAAGGAGGTAAACCACGTATAGTTAATACGCATTCTTCGTTACTCATCACTGACAGTTCTTCAGGACGCATCAGCTCTCTACCTAAAGGCTTATAGCTTTGACTGGTGCTACCAGATTTGCCTCTGCTGTAAGACTTATCATCTTCAATGATAGTTGTCTTACCCATACGTTCAGAAATGTATTTCAGAGTGCCTTCTTCCTGTCCACCTAAGAACAGTATGCTGTCAACGTTTCCAGGTATTGCTTCCCAACCTTCTTGTCCTTTGTCGGTATACATACCTTTAAGCTGTGATAATGCCTGCACTATGATGCTTGCTGAGATGTTTCTACTACGCATTGTAGCAAGATATTTCTCAAATTCTGGTATACGTCCTATGTTAGGAAACTCATCAAGCATAAATCTAACGTGAACTGGTAGTGCTCCGTTGTATTTGTAGTCAGCTATGTAATACAGTGTTGCAAACAGCTGTGTATAAACCATGGCAGCTATAAAGTTAAAGTCTGTCTTACTATCAGGCACTATAAGAAATAAAGCTGTTTTCTTTTCACCAATAGATGGGAAGTCAATGGTATCTTCACGCATAAGCCATTGTATGCTTTGTATGTTCCAAGGTGCTAAACGCACGCCTGCTGTAACAAGTATAGAACTGCGTGTTTTACCTTTTGCTAAGTTGAATATGTCAAACTGTTTTTTAGCAAAAGAAGTATCAGGCAAGCGTGCGAACAGTTTGTCAATATCAGATTCTTCATCGCCTGAGCCATAGTCGTCCCCACCCTTGAGTTTAGTTAACATGTCCAGCACTACTCCGATATGCTGATCTTCTGGAGGCAAATAGTAGTGCACGTAAGCAAACAAAGCCATAAGCAGTGCTGTTTCTGCTTTTTCCCAGAATGGGTCGTTTATCTGTGCGTTAGGTGGTGTAGTAGATTTTATGATTACTTGTATAAGGTTAAGTATGTCATCTTCTTTTCTAATATATCTAAACGGGTTATACCTGACAGAAGATTTTAAAGGTTCGTTCAAGTTGAATACTCTTACATCGTAGCCGTTAGCTTCAAGCATGTTACCTGTGTTGCGTAACAGTTCACCTTTCGGGTCGGTAATGACATAACTGCTGTGCATCTGCATAACATTAGGCGTAACAAAATAACGTGTTTTACCTGAACCAGTGCCACCTATGACAAGTATGTTTGCAGTTCTGTAGTATTCAGGCTTAGCAACTTCCTTTCTATCTATAGAAAGACCTTCTGTTTTTGTTAAAATAACGTTCTTTCTGTTGTAAAAGTAAGGTTTGCCTGGAGGCGGTTTGGCTACGTAGTTAGCTATGTCTTGTGCAGTGCCAAAGCGTGCAGATCCCTGTTCTACACCTTTATAAGGGTGCCTGTTAGAAAATAAGGCAAATTGGACAAGTATGGCAAAGATAAATAAGCCTGCAAGACCAGAAGCAAGCAGTGCCGAACGGTTGTAGACAAACCATGGAGGTTGTATCACTCGCTGAAGTATACGATTTATGTAAGAACTATCTGTAAAAAGTGCAGTAATAATTTGTTCAAAACTGGTTAATCCTTCAGAAGCAAAAAATGCTATGGCTACTTGGAATATCCTGTATAGGACAACTGTAGCAAGTAAGCTAAACACAAAATACAAGGCAACTGTCTGCTTGAACCCCATGTGAGACATGGTTTTACCATCGCCAACGATGCGTTTCGGTCTTTTAGGCACGTGCTATTCTTTTGCCTCCTTTACTGTTATTTTCTCTTAAAAAACTTATTAGGATCTTCTTTGTGAACACTTTTTTCTTCCTTGTCTTGTTCTTCTTCCTCTTCTTCCTCTTCTTCCTCCAGCAAGCCGTCCAAGAGCCTTAGCACATCAACATCAATATGTGACTCGCTTGCGTTTTCGTCCTGGACGGCTGGTTCGAAAGGGGACCCCTGTAAACCTCCTTGCAAAGGTCCACCGAGACCGCCTAAACCTAAGTTATCATAATCTTCGTCACGTTCGCTTTCTTCGATTATTCTTCTGATACGTTCTTCTAAAGAAGGACGCTTTGAAGCAGGATCCTCTCTGTTAATCTGCACAATAACGTTATCTATAGCTTTAGCAAACTTTTCTTTTATCTCAGCTTCTGTTAAAGCTTGATCTTTTATGTCAAGCTTTACAGATAATCCTACTTTTTCCTGTTCCAAATCCATAAAAGCTATAAAGTCCATGCCCTCTGCCTTAAACAGTGTGCGCAGTGTAACTACAGCTTCGTTGTCAAATGCTCCAGCATAAGGTGCTAAAGAAAGGATCTCGTTCCACAAAGCGTCATCTCTGTGGAATGTGTGCATCATACCGTCTTTAAGAAACTCTATGGTAGCATCACGTAAACCCTGCACAAACAAACGCTGTCTGCGGAAAAATATTGTATCGCTGTCTTCTATAGGTTCAATTTCGTCTGGGAATGGTTGCGGATTGTGTAGTCCTGGAACTGGGACTATTACAACATAAAAAGCATTGTCGTTGTTAATCAGGTATCCTTTGCTGATGACTTGTTCTTCTCTCTCTGATATAGCCATCTTTACCTAATCCTTTCCATATCTGAAAATCTACTAAGTTCACCCTTTTTAACAGTCTTTGGCGATTTCTTAAGTGTTGAAAGCTCTTTTTGGATTGCCTTTTTAAAATGATCTGTTAATTTGGGGTAACCCGTCATCAGTTGTTTGTTAGTTAAGGTAGCTAAAACCGATGCGATACCTACTGCGATTGCTTTTTGTTTGTCTTTTTCACTGCCTTTTGCCTTAGCTATTGCTTTTTGACTTCCCTTTATTGCTTTGCTAATTGCCTCATACACAGAATGGTAAGGGTTAGCCAAAACCTTATTTTGACTTAAGATGTTTAGTGCATAAGCTACTTGTGGTTCAGTAGCATTTTCTTCTAATAAATCCAAGGTTTGTTTATGATAGAAATTCATATCGGTAACTTTACTTAAGTTGTAACTTGTAGCAATCTGGGATGCAAAATCTTCTGAAAGAAAAGCGATCTTTTCCTTGATGCTCTGCTGTTCGTCTTTAGACATGGAATCAAAAGGAACAGTGCTTTCTAAAAGCAACTCTCGTTTTAACCTTTTTTCTACAGCAGCTAAAAAGCCTCTTGAAGAAACAAGCTCTACATAATTTATAGGAGACGACGGATCATCGTAGTCAATCAAACCTTTGTCTTTAATCTTTTTTGCCGTTTCTTCACGTAAAGCCTGCAAATCAATATTAGGATCTTTTACAATAGCTAAAGCATGCTCCATAAGTAAATCCTTAAGTTGCAGTTTTTTAATTTCTGTCATGTCAGATAACTGTTTATACTGGTCTGGAGTAAGCAATAACGCATTGCGTATTACTGGGTAGCTTTCTAAAACTTGAATAAAATGTTCAAGCTGTTCTTTGCTTTTACCTGTATAAGCAATTACCCAAGATTTTTCTCCGTTCATTGCTGGAACTTCCTGCATAATAACATCTATGCCAGCTTTTTTAGCTATTTTTCTTATCAGCTTGTTCACTTCTCTGTTCATCTTAATAACAGCAGAATCTACTACTTTGTCTTTTTCTAAAGCTATAATAGAAGCTTTTGTCACTGCGTCCATAGGACTGTCTTTGCCAAGCTCAATAATTTGTGGTCGGTTTTTCCAGTAGATAATTCCATCTTTTACGCCATAATAAATAATCAATATCAAAGCTCCGATAGTTCCTTTTGCCTGTTGTTCTAACCACTTTCTAAACAGATTCCACACTCTTTCCTGTTCCTGTGCTACCTTTTCCGATGCACTAATCATGGCTTCGCCTGCCATTTTTCACACACCTCCTTAATTTGTTTATCTTTCATAATCGTCATAATCTCTTGCTTTCCTACTACCATAACCTTGTAAAGCAAGACGGTTTTGATACAGTGCACTTAATACCTTAAAAATCTGTTTTTCTGTGTAGTTATCCTTTATCACGTTAAAACTGCTGTATTTAGCGGGGTTATCTGAGTTAGAAAGGATAACAATAACTTTGTTTTTGTCTACCATGGACAACAAATCAACTTTTTGACTGTCCATTAAAACAAACTCAGCAAAGTCTGAAGAACTGGTATTAGAAATAGAGGCGAGCCGAGGATTAGAAGAATCCACATAAATTCTAAATTCTTCACGTAACCTCGGCTCTCTTTCTGCTTCGTAGTTTATCTGTTGGTAATCTTCTTGAACGATAAGTCTTGCACGTTCTCGTTCAACTTCCACTTTCCTACTCGACAGCACCGCTCCTGTTTGAATAGGGGCTTGTTTTAACTGCTGTTCAAGAGCAGAAAGCTTTTGGTTGTATAAAACAAGGTCTTGTTCTAAACTGGATATTTTACTTACATTATCTGCAGTAGCGTTAAATACTTCCTGCAGTTTGTAAACTACTAACTGTAAAAGTTTGATAACCGTTTCTTCATTTCTCACATCCGCTCACTCCTCCTCTATACGCATATTTTACCACTTATTGTACTAACCTCCCCAATTGCTTGTCTGGTTCTGGTTTTCCAATATACGCTGACGCTCTTCTTCAGTTAAATCATCTCCAAAGCCCTGCAAATCAGGATCTACAGGTATTTCAGGTTCTGCTACTGCTTCTTCACCTGCGCCGATTTCTTCTGTGTTTTCTTCTTTTACTTCTGTTTCTTCTATTGTAGCACTTAATGGATTAAGTTCTGCTACTGATGCATCGAAATGCACCTCTGCTTCCTGCACCTGTTCAGCATGCTGTTTCCATTCATCGGACTCTAAGATAGCATTCTTTACCCACTGCACAGGCAGGTTATCTATGTCTTCTATGGCTTCTTCAATGCTGTAGGTATAAACCCTAAAGTTGGTTTCAAAGCGTTCACCATGCGCATCAGCAAAGTGTGTTATACGTGTGCCAACAGAACCATCAGGACGCTTAAATTCTTCTACATTGATGTAGCAGTATAAACCTTGCTGGATAAGTTCATCAAAGTTAATTTCTTCCATGTCTTCGTAGGCATCACCAAAGAATGCATACAGCATCTCTGTAAAAGCAGAGTTTTCAGAGAACGATTCTATTAAACGACGTCCTATGAGCCCACCATCTTCTGTAAGGAACGATACGTAAATGCGGTGTGCACCGTCAACAGTGCCCATATCAATGATGCCCACCAACTTTGCCAAATGCAGCCCTGGGGCAACACTGTAAATTCTGTTCTGAGCTTCTTTACCCTTTTTTACGTTAATGGAAAATCCCATCGCTTTCTTACACCTCCTATTTCAGTCTTAAGTTTTCTAAAATACTCTGTAGTGAATCCAGCACTTTTTCTTCTACATCTTCGGCACTTTCTTCAGATTCAGGTTTTGCTTCGCCGTTAGCATTTTCCAATACATCGTTTGGTTGAACAGTATTGTCTGCAAGTAAAGGTTCGGCTTCTGGTTGCCGAGATGTATCGTCAGTGCTGGACAACACCTCTTCTACTAGTGCTTGTTCTACTTCTTCACTGAACAGCTTTTCAATAGGCTCTTCTTCAGGTACTTCAATAATCTCTACAGCTGGAGCTGGCTGTTCAGGTGGCAAAGTATCTTCATCGTGCGTTACAATATCTCCTTCTGATACACTTACACTTTCTTTTTCTTCCTTGGTTTGCATTACCACAGCGTAAGCGTCATCAATAGAAACCTCACCATTATCTAATGCATCTATTAAAAAACCAAAAGCATCAGGATCGTTTTTGTATGCAAAGGCAATCTCTTCAACTTTACGAGCACTACGCACTATATCTGGGATCGTATCAGCAGGCAATTTTAACTGACGCAGTAAAGCTTTTACTTCCTCAGACTTACCTAAACCACGATTCATGTTAAGTTCTTCTACTATAGCTATAAAACCACGCTTTGACGGTTCTGCAGGTGGCATGTTTTCTTGCAGTGCAGGTTTTGGCTCATTTACTACAATCTGTTTTTCTTGTTCAACCTTTGGTTGCGGTTTTAGTTGTGGTTTAGATTGTGGCTCAGGTTGTGGTTGTGGCTTAGGCATCTCAGGTGGACGCTCACGAGAAATAGGTTGCTCTTTTCTTTCTACTGGTTGTTCCACTGGCTTAGGTGGCTCGGAACGTTCTGGAGCCGTTGGCTTAACCTCTACTGTTTGCGTCTGCAACTGAGAAATCGTTTGTGGATTAAGCGTTCCTTCATATAAGTGCCACGCCACTTCACCTAAAGACGTCAACATGGCACGCCCTGGTTGTTTTAACTCTGCTGTCAATAGCTTGTTCCTATCAAAGTAGTCGTAAAAAAGATTGAGTATGAATGTGTTTATAGGCATACCTTTAGTGTCAGCTATTCTCAGCAGAAGTTCTTTATACTTCTTTGGCACTGCAATAATCAAAGGTTCAAAATCGTTAATGTCCACTCAACTGTTAACCTCCTTTACCAGCATTTTTAAACACCCTCCAACCGATCACTCTGTAACTGTTTTATTTTTTCTATAGAGATACCCTTTTTAATAAGGAAGTTTTTTAGTATTGGATAGCTGTCTATGTCAATCTTAGACTGAATGATAAACCTTGTAAAAATTTCAGGCGTTGTCTTAAGCGATAAGTCTTCTGCATCTACATACGTTACAACTGACACTCCAAGGATATCTTCCAATTCGTTGTAAATGAACTTCTTTACAGCAACTGTAGGATCTCCACGGTAAGTTTTAATGAACGTAGCAAACCGATAGATATCTTCTTGCTTATCAGTATACTCAAAAAGCATCTTTGCAGCGTTTTCAAGTAGCTGTGGCGTATAAGGACTAAGAAGTTCTCTAACCATCAAAAGCACAGCTTCATTGACATCCAATACACTACGCTCCTTTTCTAATGAAATTTTCTCTTTAGTTCTGCTGCTTCCATTACAGACTTAATCTTGTATAGCTCTTCATCTGTAATGTCAGTAAAAAAGATAGGGAAGATGTCACCTTCAACAAATGTAAACAGCATAAATTCTCCACCGTGTGGCTCAGCAGAAAGATAAAAATCTTCGCCACTGTTAACTACATCGCCAAAGGTTTCCTGTATCTGCCGCCATATCTCTTCATCTTGAGAAAAGATGTAGTGTAAGTCCTTACCTGTTAACTCTACTGGGTGCTTCCACCATAAAATCTTGTAAAATCCCTGTAATACCGCAGGTTCTTTCAAGGTCTTGCCTCCTTAATTGGTTTTATTACACCTGTCCCTGCATCACTTCGCCTGCAACACTTCTTATACATAGTATATTATACACTCCTTTAGTGCAAATTGTAATATTTTATTACGCACTAACAGCATTTGCTTCTAAAATACGTGCAGTAACCCTTTTAGTATACTGCTCTATTTCTTTAAGAAATGCTTCATCGGTTTTCTTGCCTTGTTCTATTTCTTTCAGTGCTTGTTCAAAGTAAGCAGTTAGTTCTGGACTAAGCAGTTCTGTTGCACCAAGTTGTTCAAGGCTTTTTACAAGCTTTATACCTTTTTCTGTAGGAAGCAGTGTCTTGCCTTTTCTAAGCAGGTATTTCTGATCCACCAGTTTTTCTATAATCTCAGCACGGGTTGCAGGTGTGCCTAAACCTGTTTTACCTGCATGCTCCATAAAACGCAGTAAAGAAGCATCTGTAAGCGGTGGATCTTTGTGCTTAACTTTTTCCACAACATCTAATGCTGTAAGCTTATGCTTCTCTTTAGAAACATCTTCTAACGGCTTTTGTGCCTTTTTGTTATAAATTATCTGCCACCCTGGTTCCAGCAGTGCTTCACGTTCCGTGTGAAATACATACTTGCTGTTTACTACTGTATCAAACGACTGCCTCTGCACTTTAGAATGACCAAGAAATACAGATAAAAACCGCTTCTCTATAAGTTCGTATACCTTACGTTCCTTATCACTACTAAAGCTAACTGCTTTCCCTGTAGGAATTAAAGCATAGTGATCGGTTACACCTGCATCGTTTACTACTGCATGATAAATCTCACCTATACTAAGCGATCGATCTGCTATGGCATGTGCTATACGTGTAGCTTCAGCTTTTAGTGAAGAAGGCAGGTAGCGTGAATCTGTTCGGGGGTAAGATACAGCACCCTTTTCGTATAAGCTCTGCACTGCTGCTAATGTCTGCTGTGCAGTATACCCATACTGGGTATTAGCTTCCTTTTGTAAGGTTGTTAAATCGTAAAGAAGCTGTGGAGCTACTGCAACTACTTTGTTTTGGTAGCTACTAATAACACCTTCACTTCCTACAGCTATATTACCTGCTACTGCTTGTGCTTCTTTAACTGTTTCCAGCATAGCTTGTGTTTGCAATACACCTTGGTAGGTTTCAGAATGGAATGTGCCTACTACTTCATAGTAGATTTTATCCGTTTGTTTAGCACGTTCTTCTTCACGTTTTACTACAGCATAAAGTGTTGGTGTTTGCACCCTACCTATGGAATACAGCTCACCTGCTTTAAGTGTATAAGCACGTGTTGCATTTATGCCTATAAGCCAGTCTGCTACAGCTCTGGACTGTGCTGCTTTATATAAGCTATCGTAGCTACTAAGCGGTTTCAGATCCTGCATCGCTTTTAGTATCTGCTCTTTAGTTAATGCTGTAAGCCAAAGTCTATACAGTTTAGCTCCCTTCTTAGGTGGTGTAAGCGTGATAAGCTCACGGAAGATAAGTTCGCCTTCTCTACCAGCATCGCAGGCATTAACAATAACATCTGCTTGCTTAATAAGCTTGGACAGCACACTGTAGCGCTGCTTATTTAAGATACGGTATTTAAGTGTGGAAGGTATGATAGGTAAGCTTTCTTTTTCCCACTTCTTCCATTTTGGGTTGTAGTCTTCAGGATAAGACAAGTTAATAATGTGTCCTAAGGCAAATGATACTGTCCATTCACCTGCTTCATACCAGTCTTTCTTATTCACTACATGTGTAGAAAGTGCTTCTGCTATAGTTCTTGCAACTGATGGCTTTTCTGCAATTATCAGTTTCATCATGGTAAGCTCCTATGTTGTTGTTGGTGGTATCGGTGGTGGTTGCGGTTTTCTGATAAGCTCTTCTTCTTCCATTTCATCTATTAACTGCTTTACGTATGCTTCAGATTTTTCTGCTGTAAGACACTTTTCACTACTACGCATGTAGTTCTTTACTTCTATCAGTCTGTCACTGATTATCAGTTCACGTATGCTTTCTTCGTTATACAATGCTTCTACTACAGGGAATACATAAGACTGCGTTGTGCCTTTGAAAGTATTTAAGTGCTGGTTAGTTACAGCTATAAGTGAAGAACTGAACATGGATACATCTTCCTGTGAAGGAAGCATAGAACGGAAGCGGGCTATGGCTTCCACTACACTTGAAGCATGAAAGGTTGTCACTACTAAGTGCCCTGTAGTAGCCATCTGCAAGCAGTTTTCTGCTGTAACAGGGTCCCTTACTTCACCTACAAAGATAATGTTAGGGTTAATACGCACCACATCACGTGTTGCTGCTGGATAGCTTGGTGTATCTATACCTACCTCTCGCTGCTCTACAATGCCTTCAGTAGGCTTAACTAAAAACTCGTATTCTATAGGTGATTCTATGGTTACTAAGTGTAACACACCGTGGTTTCTATGATGCAATAGCTTATCTTTTAGTAAAGCTACTGCTGTAGTAGTCTTACCACTACCTGTAGAGCCTGTAATCATAACCAGCCCGTAGTTGTTGTTGCGTATATAACTTTGCACTAAAGGCGGTAGGTGTAACTGTTCAGGCGTGGGTATCCTTGTTTTCAGTATACGTAGTGCTAAAGAAATCTTTTCTTTTTGGTAGTATGCCGTTACCCTAAAAGCGCCTAAGATATTGTTCTGTGTATCACGCAGTTCCATTCTAAAAGACAGCTGCTTTTCCTGTAGTAGCGTTGCAGCTTGTGTATCGTTTATATACTCAAACAAAAACTCCTTTATGTCCTCTTCTGTGATAACCCCTACATTAGCTATAGGATAAAAAGCATTTACATCAACATTAGGAGCTACAAACCCCCTAATAAAAGGCACAGTATCGGGCATCAGCTGTATATCGGATAAGTCCAGCCCGTTCCTGTAAATAGTTGTTAATATGCTTCTGACTATTAATTCTGCACGTTTAGGCATAGGCTACTTACCACCTGCTTTCGTTCTTGTTGCAGAACTATTAGCAGTGGTAGTAGTGGTAGTAGTAGCCTCCTGTTGTAAGGTGCTACTTGTAGTAGCAGTTTTATTAGCTGTAGTGGTAGTAGGTGTGGAAACAATAGGAACAGTAGCAGTAGTAGAAGTAGTTGGAACTGTAGTAGTTGCTGTAACCTCTGACTCGTCAGCTTTCTTACCTGCAAAATATTCTTTAGACAGCATCTTAGTTTGATCGTAAACAACCTTATAAACAGTGTAGTCTGGAAATTCCTGTGCCCATTTAACAGCCTCTTGAGGCACTATAAATACAGCAGCTTGCTGACCTTTACTGTCATATGCTTCGTAAAGTGTATATGGGTATGCTTTGCGGTATATGAACTGATTAAAGGAAAAGGACGTGTTAATTCTTTGCAGGTTTGTTGGTATGTTGTAGCTAACAGAAGAAATAGGTAAACGCACATTAGCAGTAACAAATGGCGATATAATGAGAATAGCTAAGTAGATAAGCACTGCTGAAGTGATAGACATAATATACTGCAATTCTTTGTTGCGTTCTACATCACTTGCTATAGTAACAGACTCTTTAAGCAGGTTAACAGGTGAATGCAGCAAAAACTCTATATCCCTAACATCGTCATCTACAAGCGATGTATCAATGCGTCTGTCTACTTTCCAGTGACGTTTTACCGACTGCACTACAAGGTTAGGAAACTCTGCCGCACTAACAGAATCAACTACTACTGTCCCAGGTATGATAAAAGGCTCCACTTCTTCTTTAGAAGGTGTGATACATATGTCTGTTGAACTTATAAAGTAGTATAACCCTCCACGAAATGCTACTAAAGGCTTCTTTATCTGCTTGCGTATGTTCCACAGCACTACAAAGTCAAATGGAACTATCTGTGTTGGATTAAATATTTTTTGCACTAAATCGTATATCTTCCTTGACACTACTGTTACGATGTAGTAGTTTTTCCAATCAAACACATCGTAAATAAAATCAGTAGTATTGTAGTAGTTGGAAATTTCTTCAAATATAGCGTTTTTGTTTATTTCAGCTTTACTAAAAGCAAAAACCCTTGCACGTTTTGCATCAGGAGCGTTAAGTAAAGCAACGATGCCTTTCTGTGGCTTTACTTCAGGGTTTTCTTCTACAGACAGTATCCTGCCGTTGTGAACGTATACTGATTTGACAAAGTTGGGTGCTGATAGAATTATATCCACTCTACATCACTTCCCTGTCTCATCTTTGGCAATGAATGTTACCATGCCCTTTTGTGCGTATTGGTTAGCTACATTTTCTGCGGCTAATGCATCTAAGTTGCGCTGGAGCGGTATGCCTACATAGTAAGTGCCGTCTTTTTCGGAAATAAGATAAGTTGTAGCTGTTGGAAGCAAGTCTTTGTTCTTTGTGTTCATGATGTATTGACACACAACATAGTTGCTTTCTGCTATAGTGCTTGCAGTAATAACAAACCCTGAATAGTCACTGACTATAGCTCCACGGACAGGGGCTGTTAATACGTTTGCCGAACGATTATAAGAAATACTCTGCACAAACAACGGTGGAGAAACAGATTTAATCGTTTGTAAAAATGCTTTTGGATTAGTTCTTACAGAAATATTAAAAGTAAACCAGCGTAGTCCGTTTTCTTCTGTGTAGTTAGGCTCTATGGTTAAGCTGTCTAAGTTTGCCCCAAACTTATCTTCCATTGTTCGCCATAGGTTGTATAAACGCTCATCTGTATAAAAGTTGTCAGAAATGCTTGACAACGACTGGTAGTATTCTTGGTTCTTTTGTGATATTAAGTTAATATCTCTTACGTAGTCAGCTTCTTGCTGAAGCTGCTGATTTAAGTTGCGGTATTCTGTAAAAGCTCTGTATACACCAATACCATCTAAACACAACAGCAGAATTGCAATCACAATTAGTGTATTTTTCACGGTAGCTTCACCTCCACTGTGATACTGTAAGTTGAAGGTTTAAGTGTTCTTGTGTAAGGTGGCACAGCAGAAAAATAACCTGAAGTAAGCAGTTTGTTGATATACTGATCCAACTGCTTACTGGTAGCCCCTTCGTATGTAATATTTGCTTGGTTGCCAGATATTCTAAACGACGTTACATGCGGATCAGACATGATGACTTCTACTACAGGTGCCCAGTTTACTGATGGCAACTTATCATAAGCTTCTTTGTAGCTACTCAGTGTTGTCAATTTATTAGAAAGCCCTTGCAGTGTTTCATTAAACATCTGCTTACTGTTTTGTATCTGAGTAATGTCTGAAGTAATTTGTGCTGAAGTGTTTAGTGTAATGTTTTTTGCTAAAGATAGCACTCCATGAGCAGGTAAATACGCCCATAGAAAAGCAGATAACAAAGAAAGAACAGTCAATACCACTTTCCTGCGGTTTTGTTGCATCGCTGCAAAGAAGTTAGTAAAGGTTTGTTTTCTTCTAAAAGCATGTGTAACATTAAGCGTTAAATCTCCTTGATACAACGCTGGATCAAGCACAACTACTTCCGCAGACAAATCAAATGCCTTAAACATGTTTATCACACGTAGTGGTATTTCTTCTGGTGGGTTAACGATGTATGCAACGCCTACGACGATCTTGCTTTCACGTAATTCAGAAAGTGCAGTATCTACTGCTACAGATAAACCATCTAAGTTTTCTGCGTATACATTTACACGTGCTGTTTGAATGTAAATTACTTCACCGTCTTTAGTAGCTCCTATGACAGTGCTATCTATGTGCGGTATGATTACCAGTGCATTGTTGCCTTCCTGCGCTGCAACCCATAAAAGAGCATAGTCTGTTGGAACTACCAGCTCTTCCTGTGCTATCTCATACTTCTTATCTGCTGCTATGACAAAAAACCAGTTTTGCACATCGTCTTTAGCTACAAGCTTAAAATCGTATGCTTTGTTGCTGTATTGCTCTGCAAAATCTGTAGCTACACGTGAGTAAGGTATAGAAGCGCTGTATTTTTTACATGCAAGAAGTTTATCCCCTTCTATTAAGCGAACACGTTTAATTCTTCTACGTTTACGTGCTTGCTTCTTTGTAGCTGTAGCTTTCTGTTTTGCAGTTTTGTCTTCTACTGCTTTTTTATTCCTTGCCATAGTCACGCAGTCTCCTTTAAGTATCTTCTAATCTGTAAATACAGCTGAACTATAACTAAAGCTATAAGAGAAATCCAAACACTGTTCGTCAGTAGAAATACGACGTAAGAAAAAAGGAACAGTGCTGTAAAAGCTATGAGAAAGCGCACTATGATCATCCATATGCCCATCATTTTTTCACGAGACATAACGCTTGCACCTCTTTTCTGTTTGTCATTATAGTATATATTATAAGCCTTTACTAATCAATTGTTTGTTATAAAAAGACATCTATTAGTGGTAGCCACCACATTATAGCAACAAACGATCCTAATGCCATATACGGGCAAAACGGCATTTCGTGGTTTTTAGTAAAAGGCAGTGATATAAGTCCTACTACAGCACCGATGATAAAAGACAGCGAAAAAGTCAGAAATGCTTGTAACGGGTTAAGATACAAACCTAAAGCAAAGGCAAAGGTCACATCGCCTTCTCCTAAACCTTTACCCTTTGTAAGAACGTAAATCAGCAAAAAGATGCTACCAAGCAGTAAAGAACTGATAACTGATGGTAAAAAAGAATGTGTTAGTAAAGCAAACAGTAAACCAGCTATGCCACCTGCTATAACAAGCTGGTCTGGAACTAAACCTGTGGTTAAGTCAGTTACTGCAACTGCCAGTGCAAAGCTGAAAAACACTAAATACTTCAAACCCCATAAAGTAAAACCAAAATAGTAAACAAGAAAGGCATACCCTAACCCACACAGCAGTTCAACTAAAGGCAGCCTGATAGGTATTTTGCTACCACAACGCTTGCACTTACCTCCAAGAAAAACATAGCTTACTACAGGCACGAGCTCTAAAGGAGTAAGCTCATGCCCGCAGGTATCACAATATGAACGTGGTAAAAGGCTTTCACCACGTGGTAGTCTGTCTGCTACAACATTTATAAAACTACCTACAGACAAACCCAGTGCTAATGCTAACAACACTTGTGTCGTCAAAAGCTCATTAGCCTCCTTAACGTTCTGCTTTACTCATCCCATACATCTTAATAGCCAACACTTCACGTTCTTTGAAGTAACTGTTAAACAGGCTTTCTATGTGATTGATAAGTTTATCTGGATCAACATAAGCCATACGTAGGGCTACTATAGCTGAAGCGATGTTTTTACGTGCTGTATTCAGCGTTGGCTGATTACGTAAACCTACAATATTTTCTTCTGTGTTTGCCAGTTCCAGTATGTATTCGTAGCTATCTGCACGAGCTCTGATGCTGTCTGCTTTGTTATTAGAATGTAAGCTCATGAGTATGTGTTCGGATAGCTCTTTTACTTTGTAGTTCGGTTGGTAAGGCAATCGGTAGTAAAGCATGTTCTGCGGTGCTATGGACAGGTAGCGAAAGTTCATATTAAAGTGTTCTGCAATACTGTTAGCAAACGCTATAGCTGTGCGTAGCTGTATCTGTCCACTCTTAAACTGTGCAATGTATTTACTCGGCATAGCAAAAGCCTGTTCCACTGTGTTTACACGTTCATTCAAGTAGTTTTCTAAGACTGTTTGCACTTCTTCTTTGCCTTTAACTTCTGTTAGCTTATCAAGGGTCTGCCTAAACAAGCCGTAAAGATTGGACTTTATCGCTAAAATTAAATCTTTGACAGTTGTATCAGCAGGATTGGCTTCAGGCATACGATTGCGCACCAACTCTGGCACAAAGTTTTTCTCTGCAAGTGACAAGATAACCACGTTATAAGCTATGCCTTCTGGTGTTGGTTGAAGTGTTAACAATGACTGCAAATCCTGAAGCGATCTCTGCGTTCTTAAAGGCATGTCAAACTTTTTATACTGCTCTGGAGTTTGTAAAGGAGTATATTTTAAGTTGAACTCCTTTTGTAGTAGGTTATCTAAAAACTCCACAAGGTCTTGCATTTTAAGGTTTTGCTTAACACTGTTTCCCATTAACCACTCCTCCTTCACAATTTTTTCTTTCACACTTGTTCAGATACAGTCTTTCCTTTGTTTCTCTTTTTATTCTACCTGAAGTAGGTTTTTTAAGCAAGAAATAACGCTGTTTTCTCACGTTATCCTATCTTAAAAGCTTTGCGTTCTTTGAATTCCTTCTGCTTTCCTTTGTTGTAATACTGCACAGGTCTGAGATAGCCCACAGGTCTGCTCCACACCTCGCAACGGGTGCGTTTTTCTGCTGGTATTACTCTGCCGTCCTCAAGCACTAAATCTCCGTTTTCTTTTTGTAACATACTACTATCAACCTCCTTTATTTACTCATTTCTCCATTATTGAGATTTTCTTCATAATCATAGTCGTCAAGAGTATCTTCATAGCTATCGTCTTTATCGTCCTCTCCTATAACGTCTACAAACCTCAAGCCTTCTCTTTCACAGATTTCTCTGGCTTCTTCATTGGCTTCTCTAAGAATTTGATCAAATTCTTCTAAAGAAAATTCTTCTTTTCCTGCGTCTACCAATTCCCAAACTTTTTGATCTGCTAATTGGTAAGTAAGAATATCGTCGGTAGCAAAAAACTTATAACCTATGCCGAATGCAGAAACAACTTTATCCATTCTCTCTTTAATAAAATCAACTGCTTGTG
>Ga0209409_1001063_pt1 | contig 24960 bp, 20 predicted proteins | sample AD_JPNMR1_MetaG_FD_184424 | JGI IMG/M metagenome (GOLD analysis project Ga0209409, IMG submission 184424) | Active sludge microbial communities of municipal wastewater-treating anaerobic digesters from Japan - AD_JPNMR1_MetaG (SPAdes) (version 2) | ecosystem: Engineered > Bioreactor > Anaerobic...
CATATCATAGTTGGGAGAAAGGATCAGTTGAAAATAGAATTGGCAAAATTAGATTTTTCTTGCCGAAGAAAACAGATTTTGCTAAAATATCAGAAGAAGAATTATTAAGAATTCAAAATATTTTAAACCATAGACCATTAAAGTGTCTTAATTTTATGACGCCTTATGAGGTTATAAAATATGCACTTCTTGATTGAATCGGTGTTATCTTTTCTATCTTTAAATTGTTAATTTTTTCAAACAGATTTTGATTTAAGACAAAATCAAACTCTTTCATGCTTACACCTCCTTTTTATAAAAAAATATTTCTATATATTAATCACAAAATTTTTGAAAAAATCCTTTACAAGTTTTGAAAAAAATTTAAAAAAAATTACTTAAAAATAAAATTACCTCTTATTTACGGATTTTTTTTATCTTTAACTTACTTATGTTTTATTTTTGCTAAAAAAATTAAAAAAATATAAAACAATAAAAATTTTTATTGCAATTTAATTAATTTTATTCTAAAATTATTCTAAATGAATAGAAAAAAAATATTTTTTGACAATCCTAATTTAAAGGAGATTTTATGAAATATAGAATATTTTATGCAATATTTTTAATTTTTGCTGTTAGTTGCTGTAAAAGTTCAATTGATAATAATTTAGATAATAGTACAGGAGGTAATAATATGTTAGATAAATATGCAAAATTATGGGAAGAGGTTTATTCTTTTGAAAATAAAGGATTGCCCAAAAGTGCAAAGGAAAAAGTAGATAAAATATATGAATTAGCCAGAAAAGAGGAAAATTCTTCTCAAATTATAAAGTCAATTATTCATATAATGAAATATAGAACTGAATATGAGGAGGAAGCTCTTATAAAAATAATCAAAGAGCTTGAAGAGAGTGCTGATAAATACTCTTCCCCCTCAAGAGATATTCTTTATTCTATAATGGCAGAACTTTACTGGAATTACTATGAGAATAATAGGTATAAATTTTTGAATAGAACAGAGACAGAAAATTTTGAACAAAATGATATAAGATATTGGGATTTAAGAAAACTAATATCAAGAATTAGTGAGTTATATTATAAGTCTCTTGAAAATAGAGAACTTCTAAAATCAAAAAAAATAGAAGAATATAAAGATATTCTTGTAGAATACACCTATACAAGAAATAGAAGACCCACTCTATATGATTTTTTAATCTGGCGAGCAATTAGTTTTTTTGCTAATACAGAGACCGGACTAACAGAAGCAAGTTATAAATTCGAACTAATGGATGATTCATTTTTTGATGAGCCTCAAAAATTTATTAATCTTAAAATAGAGACAGAAGATAAGGATTCTTTTAAATATAAGACTCTTTTATTATATCAGGATTTTTTAAAATTTCATATAAACGATAAAGAGAAAGACGCTTTATTTGACGCAGATCTAAATAGAATTATTTTTGTAAAAAATAATTTTGTAAAACCTAATAAAGATCAACTCTATTTTAATGCCTTAATTAAAATGAAGGATCAATATAAAAATACACCATTCTATACAGAAATAGCCTATCTTATTGGTGAATACTATTTTAATCTTGGTTCTAAATATATACCTGAAATTGCAGAAGATTATAAATGGTATAATAAAAAAGCAGTAGAGATAATAGAGGAAGCTTTAAAAAAGTATCCAGAATCAATAGGTTCTCATAATTGTGAATGGCTTTTATCAGTGATAAATACAAAAGAACTATCATTTGAAAATGAGAAGGTATATGTGCCAGAAAAACCATTCTTATATTTGCTAAATTATAAAAATGTCAATAAAGTCTATATAAAAATCGTAAAGGTTGATAACTATTTAGAGAAAGAGATTAGTGATGCTAATAAATTTATTAGAGAATATAGTTCTAAAAAAGGAATTTTTAATGATGAGATTAATTTAATAGATGATAGAGATTATAACAAACATTCTGTTGAGTTAAAATTGCCCTCTTTAAAATCTGGTTATTACTATATATTTGCCGGAACAGATAAAGAATTTAAGTTAGAAGAAAATGCCGTATGTTACTCTTCATTCTGGATATCAAATATAAGCTTTATAGAAAATAGAAAAAAGGATAGCAGCATAGAACTATATGTAATACATAGAGAAAATGGGGAACCATTGCCAGAAGTAAAAGTGAATATTTATGAAAGTAAATACAATGATATGCTTAGAAAGTATGAGATGATTAAAACAGAAAGTTATATAACAGATAAAAATGGTTATATTGAAATTCCAAATAAAGATAATAAATACAGATATATATATTATGAATTTATATATAAAGATGATAAATTTTTTAATGATAAATATGTATATCAAAATAGTTACTATGGTGAGCAAAAAGGAAAAGTAACAAAAACTTTCTTTTTTACAGACAGATCTATTTATAGGCCGGGTCAGACAATATATTTTAAAGGATTGGTATTAACTTCTTATGGTAAAGAGAATGAGATTGTCCCTAATAAAAATGTGACAATTCAGTTTTATGATGTGAACTGGCAATTAATAACAAGTATGGATTTAAAAACAAATGAATTTGGAACATTTAATGGGAAATTTATAGCACCAACCGATAGATTAAATGGTATAATGACAATTTATAATTCTGATGGATCTGGGCAGATAGGAGTCTCAGTAGAAGAATACAAAAGACCTAAATTTGAAGTGAGTTTTGAACCAGTAAAAGAGAGCTTTAAAGTAGGTGAAAAGGTAAAAATTACAGGTATTGCAAAGGCTTATGCTGGTTTTTCTATTGATAATGCAAGTGTTAAATATAGGGTTGTTAGAAAGGCAAGTTTTCCATACTGGTGGTGGTGGTGGAATCCGCCAGTATCTGATATGGAGATAGTAAATGGAACAGTTAAAAGCGATGAAAATGGCAAGTTTATTATAGAATTTGATTCAATTCCGGACTATTCAATCTCACCAGATAAGATGCCAGTTTTTAATTACTATGTATATGCAGATATAACTGATATAAATGGGGAGACTCATAGTGCAATTGGTGTAGTAAGGGTGGGTTATGTTGCCTTACAGGTAAATACAGATATCCCTGATACTATTTTAAAAAAAGAGATGTTAAAAGTTAAAATTTCTACTCTTAATCTAAATGGAGAATTTGAACCAGCAAATGGAACAATAACAGTATCAAAATTAAAAAATCCAGAAAAATATTACAGAGAGAGAATGTGGAATAAACCTGATAAATTTATTCTTAAAAAAGAAGAATTTGAAAAAGATTTTCCATACGATCAATATAATGATGAAGCAAATTTTTATAAATGGGATAAAGAAAAGATTGTCTTAAATACTAATTTTAATACGAATAATAGTGATACAATTGTCCTAAATGATATTCAAAATTGGGATAGTGGGAAGTATATATTTGAGTTAAAAACAAAAGATAAATATGGAAAAGAGATAATATATAAAAAATATTTCACACTATATTCAACAGAGGATAAAAGATTGCCATTTAAAAATCTCTTTTTTATCTCGGCAATAAAGAGTGAAGGTGAACCAAATGAGAGTGCAAAATTTGAAATTGGAACTTCAGCAGAAAATATGAATCTCTATTATTTTATAGAGTCAAATGGTAAGATCATAAAACAGGAAAGGCTTAATTTATCAAATAGTAAAAAAATTTTTGAGATCCCAATAATTGAGGAATACAGAGGAGGGATCTTTGTCCATTTTTTTACCATAAAGCATAATAGATTCTTCTATTCTAATAATCCAGTCTATGTTGGATGGAAGAATAAGCAATTAAAAATAGAATTTGAAACATTCAGAGATAAACTTCTGCCCGGTGAAAATGAGGAATGGAGAATTAAAATTTCTGGATATAAAAAAGATAAGGTTATGGCTGAAATGGTCGCTACTTTATATGATGCTTCGCTAAATGCTTTTAAGCCTCACTACTGGAATTTTTATATTTATCCTTATAACTATTCAGAATACTATTTTAATGGTAATTATAGTTTTTTAAAAATTAATTCGTTTTTTTATGAATTGAACTGGAATAAATATCTTTACAAATCAGAGATTATCTATGATTACCTTAACTGGTTTGGTCTCTATTTTCAAGAAGATTATTTTCTTTATAAAAAGTCAAGAAGAAAAAGTGATGGATATACTAAATCTAAAAAAATGTCAGAATCAGAACCAGAAGAGGTCAAAATGGATAAAGAAGAAAGCTTGCCAATGGCATCAGATAAGGATAAGTCAAAAACTGATAATAGTAAAAAAGATAAAAATGGTAAGGATTCTACTGCTAATAAAGAAGAACAACAACAAAATGTTCAGATAAGAACAAATTTTAATGAAACGGCATTTTTCTATCCCGAGTTAAAGACAGATGAAGAGGGAAGAATTATAATCTCTTTTAAAATTCCGGATAGTCTTACAAAATGGAAAATGTTGGGGTTTGCACATACTAAGAATTTAGAATATGGGCTAATTGAGAAAGAACTTGTGACACAAAAGGATCTAATGTTAATGCCAAATATGCCAAGATTTTTAAGAGAAAATGATAAGATCTTTCTTGCAACAAAAATTTCTAACATAAGTGATAAAGATCTTGAAGGTGTAGTAACACTTGAATTATTTGATGCAGAGACAATGAAACCGGTTAATGAAAAATTTAATAATAAAGAATATCAAAAGAGGTTTATGGCAAAAAAAGGTCAGAGTGATGTCGTATTCTGGGAGGTGAATATTCCACAAAACATGAATGGTATAACATACAGAATAATAGCAAAATCTGAGAATTTTTCTGATGGCGAAGAGTCAATACTTCCAATTCTTCCAAATAGGATGCTTGTTATTGAGAGTCTTCCTTTGCCTGTAAGAACAAAAGGGACAAAAGAATTCAAAATGGAAAAATTAATTTCTGCAAAAAATTCCAATACTTTAACTCATCAAAGTCTAACACTCGAATTTACATCCAATCCAGTATGGCTTGCTATTCAATCTTTGCCTTATCTAATGGAATACCCTTATGAGTGCAGTGAACAGATTTTTAGTAGAATCTATGCAAACAGTATAGCTCTTCATATAGCAAACTCCGATTCTCGAATAAAAGATATTTATGAATCATGGAAGAATACAGAAGCATTAGAGTCAAATCTTGAAAAGAATCAAGAGGTAAAAAATATTTTACTCGAAGAAACCCCATGGGTAAGAGATGCAAAAAATGAAAAAGAGAGAAAAAAGAGAATTGGTATTCTATTTGATTTAAAGAGAATGGATAAAGAGTTAGAAGATGCTGTTAAAAAAATTTCAAAACTTCAACTTGGTAATGGAGGATTTGCCTGGTTTTCCGGGCTTCCGGATGATAGGTATATCACCCAACATATTATTTCTGGATTTGGTAGGCTAAAAAAATTAAATATTTCTATTTCTAACAATTCTAAAATAAAAGAAATGAGTGAAAAAGGTGTGAAATATCTTGATGATAGGATGAGAGAAGATTATGAGTATTTAATAAGATATAAGATACCTTTAAATCAGAATAATTTATCATATACGACAATTCACTATTTATACACAAGAACTCTATATCCAGAAATTAATATTAGTTCTTTTAATAAAAAGGCTTATAATTACTGGCTTGAGCAGGCTGAAAAATATTGGCTTGATTTTAACATATATTGTCAGGGAATGATTGCAATTGTTATGTTTAATACAAATAAAAAGAATGTGGCAAACAGAATAATAGAATCTTTAAAAGAAAGATCTTTAACAAGTGAAGAAATGGGAATGTATTGGAAGGATAATAAAGCTGGATACTATTGGCATGAGGCTCCTATTGAGACACAATCATTACTAATTGAGGCTTTTAACGACATCACAAAAGATACAAAGATTGTTGATGAAATGAAAGTCTGGCTTTTAAAACAAAAGCAGACTCAAAATTGGAAAACAACAAAAGCAACAGTGGATGCCGTATATTCATTAATATTGACTGGCAGTGATTGGATAAAAGAGGATAGGCTTGTTACTATTAAATTAGGAGATGTTGTTATTGATCCAGCAAATGATAAAGATATAAAGCCAGAAAAAGGGACAGGATATTTTAAAAAGAGTTTTTCAGCAGAACAGGTTACAGAAAATATGGGTAATATAATAGTTAATAAAGATTTTGAAGGGGTTAGCTGGGGGGCTTTATATTGGCAGTATTATGAACAACTGGATAAGATAACGCCTTATGAGACTCCTCTTAAATTAAGGAAAAAACTATTTGTTAAGAGAAATACGGCAAAAGGTCCTGTAATAGAACCTGTTGAGAAAACAAAATTAAAAGTAGGTGATGAAGTTGTTGTTAGGATTGAATTAGAAGTTGATAGAAACATGGAATACATACATTTGAAAGATGCAAGAGCGAGTAGTCTCGAACCAGTAACAGTTATATCTACATATAAATATCAGGATGGATTATGGTATTATCAGGTTACAAAGGATGCCTCAACTAATTTTTTTATTCCATGGTTAGCAAAAGGTAGTTATGTTTTTGAATATTCATTAAGAGTAACACATAAAGGAGAATTTTCAAATGGCATAACAACGATTCAATGTATGTATGCCCCAGAATTTAGTTCTCATTCAGAAGGGGTTAGAATTAAGGTAGAATAATATTAATTTTTGTTTATAATAAAGTTAAGATTTATTAAAAAGAGGGTGGAAGGATATTTTTATAACTATTAGGGTATATCCTCTTTATAAAAAATGGTATATATGCCTTAATAATATAACGGATATTTCTATAAAAAGTAAAATAGGACATATGTCATAGCCTGAAGGGATATATTTGTAAAATAACAATTATTTCTCATAAAAGGATTGTGATATATTTTATCGTAGTAGGGGAGTATATTTTATAAAGGGGGATATCTGTATGAGACCAAATAAAATTTTCTTTATTTTTATTTTTTTAATGGTTTCTTATTTTTTAATATCACGAGATTATACTTATATTGATGAGTATGCTTTAAGAGCACCATCCACAGAAGATATGGAGAGTCTTGTGTCATATCTTATTAAACCAGCCAGTGATGACTTTGAGAAAGTGAGAGCAATTTATTTCTGGATTACTCATAATATCTCTTATGATGTACATGCTTTTTTTTCAAATAGAATTCTTGATACAAGTGCTATAAATGTTTTTTATACAAGGAAAACCGTGTGTGCTGGATATGCAAATCTTTTTCAGGAATTTTGCGATATTGCAGGTATTGAATGCGTAACAATAATAGGCTTTGCAAAAGGCTATGGATATGTTGCTGGAATGGTACCAAAAAAATCCAATCATGCATGGAATGCTGTAAAGATTAAAGGCAAATGGTATCTAATTGATGCTACATGGGGTTCTGGTTACCTTAATGGTAATTCTTTTGTTTTTCATTATACAAACCTATATTTTCTTGCAGATCCAAAAATCTTTATAAATGATCATTTCCCAGAGGAGGAAAAATGGCAACTTTTAGATAAACCTATTGACAAATATCAATTTGCATTGCGAGAACCACCAGCAAGGTATATTTTTTGGGGTAAAATGTATATTGATGGAAATGAAGAGGATATTCATATTGTTCCAGATGAAGAAGAAAGAAGAGAAAAAGCCATAAATCAGACAGCATGGGAAATTTCAAGCGGAATATTTTTGAAGTGTGGAATGACATTTTTTATTAAGTATTTAAATAACAATTTTTATTCTTACTATTATGGGCAAGATTATCAGTCTTCTATTCAAAGCCATTTTTCATTTGGATTGGACGGAGATATTTTTTATTATCCTTTTAGTTTTTTTGGTTTTGGAGTGAATTTTCAGCCGGCATGTGATCTCCTTTTAACCTATCGTTATGGCTATGGGGAGCCCAATTATATACTTCTTTCATCAAGGATAAAATTGGCTACTAAATTCGGGGACATTTATACTCGACACTTTTCTCTTTTTGAAATAGGGGTAAATATCTCTAGAATGTATTACCTAAATCCACTATGTCATGGTGGATCGTATAGCCCAAATCAGGATATCCGTATAGTGGGTCCTTCTATCTTTCTTGGTTATGATAATGTTAAAAAAAATGCATTCCATTATACAGTTGGCTTCTATTATGAAGCACTATATTTTATTGATAAAGAAAAAAAGAGCGATCCAACAGAAGCATGGAGCCATACCATAGGGATTGAAGGAAGAATTGGCATGGGACATTTAGGTAAAATTAAGAAAAGATAAAAAATCTTTACTTTTAATTTTATTTTAGAGTAGATATTTTATTAATTTATGGTTATATTTTATAAAGAAAAGGTTTATGGTTCAAAACAGATAATAAAATATGATATTAACGAGTGAGATGTGATGAATTCTTGTGGATTTAGATTTATAAAAAAATTTTTTATTTATTGAAAATATACTTTTTTTGTTTATTTTATCAATTAACAACTTAATACACACATACTCGTTAGTAGCAAAATGAAATATAAAGTTTTGCATGTTTGTGAGAAGTGCCATGTTAGATTTTTTACCTTCATGGATTATTTCCAGAAGAATCAGGATATAATATTTCAATCCATAACTCTCCTAAAGATTTATCTAATAATACACTCCATTGATTAGTTTCTGATCTGTTTTTCAAATAATAGAATATTTTATTATTGTTAAATAATATCCTATTTTCTTCTTTTAATAAAGTAACAAATTCAATAACTTGATTTTGATCATTTTCAAATTTTTTAAAATTATTCATAGAAATAAAATTTTGAATTTCATTTTTATCTAATATAAGAAATTTCCCTATTATTACAAATTCGCCATTATTTACTATTTGAATAGCTTTTAATTTTTTGGGTAAGGCAATTTTAGTAATTTTTTCTATATAATTATAATTAATACTACAATCTGTATTAAAAAATAATGAAATAATTATAATAAATCCTAAAATGAATTTTATTAACCCAAGTTTGTCATGTAAACCTCCAGATTATATTTAAAAAACACGTTTTTAATCCTGGTATTCCACCTAAAGCCCTACGCTAAAAGAATCTTTACGTAGATCCAAGCGTAGCAACTCGTTTAGATAATTTATATGTCGTTATATAATCTTCACTCCTTTAGATAAAGATATGTAAGTCTTGGATAAAATTTATGTTTCATATAAAATTCAATAACTGATTCATGTCCTTCAGCAACTGAAACCATAATTTTCTTGCAATTATTATACTTTAACCATTTAACGGCATTTTCTAATAATTGACTACCATAACCGCTTTTTCGATATTTGTCTTCAACAAATAGCGAATCTATTTCACCATTGTCATTTTCGATTGTTGAAATGCAATAACCTATAAATTTCCTTTGATTTTCAATTACTTCTATTCGTATTTTGTTATCATCGATTAAATTAAACTTTTCACAACGTTTTTCAAATGTAAATTTTTCATAGTGGTCTTTGAAATATTTTGAATCAGTTAAATGTATTTTATTTAATTTCTCCCATAATTCTTTTATCATATTCAATTGATTTTTACCGATTATCTTAAAATTAATAATCATAATTAATTTATCACCCCCCAAGTTGTTAATGGCACATAACATTTCAGGTCCATGTAAAGTTGCCTTAGCGCACTCAAGAAGGCAATTGGGTAAAATCTAACTTGTCCAACCATAAATGCTGCATACTCACTGTTGTGAGATGAGTTGCCATTTATTAATTATTCAATATTCATTCTTTGCTTAATAAATCTTATTACTAAACCTAGCAAAAAACTTAAAACCAAAGTCATAACTGATATAGGAATTAAAGAAAAAGGCTCTTTCCAACCAATAATAATCGCACAAGGCAATAGTACTAAAAAAGCCGTAATAATACTTCCGATATATGTAGGAATTTTATAATTATATAATGAGACAAATAATCCAATAACTACCCACATCGAAAAAGCAGAAATATTTGCATCCCAAGTTAATTTTTGTAAAATCATTGGAATCACATCAATAATTCCTATTAATGATCCAACAATAATGCCAATTATCATTTTTTTCATTTTTATTTCCTCTACAAATTACTTTGTTTCTTGTCAACTTTCGGGAGTATAGATTGAAATATTCATCTATACAAACTCTGAAGGGGCAACCAGAAATTTTCAATTCTTAATAAATTTTTTCATTTAACAATACCCAATCTTTCAAAGATGTTTAAAATCTTTTTCAAAGTTCCATTATTATTCGCTAAATGTCAGGGTTTCTAGTAAATACCGTCTACTCTTTTCCATATTTATATTATACTAAAAATTTTTTAAAATGCAAGAAAAAATAAAAATGTGCTATTTCGAGGTGTGATTTCATTTTTAGGCAAAATTTTTTTATTTTTTTTCTAAAACTTGTAAAGGATTTTCTCAAAAATTTTGTGATTAATATATAGAAAATAATTTTTTGTTAAGGAGGGTTTTATGAATAATATTCGTAAGATTTTAAAAAATTATAATTTTGAACATGAGTTACACATAGTGGTTAACTCTGCTATGAAAAAAAGGCTGGAAAATGTTGCAAGGAAATTTAACATTTCTATTTCTGGACTTATTGTTTATATCTTGCAACTCTATACCAATAGAGTAAAAGAAATATATTGTTTCGGTCCAGAGGATGGAAATAAATATGAAAGAATAAATGGAGATAGCCGTATTCATCTGTATATCTCAAAACAGGATTACAGATTTTTGAAAAAGATCCATGCTGATCTTAATTTTTTCAGCATGGGTGCTTTACTGAGGAGAATTATCCTACTATTCTTAAAAGAATATAATAAACTTGGTATTACCGGGGTCGAGATGAAGTGTAGTGTAATAACATTAAAGTTATTCTTGAGACTAACAAACATAAAAAAATGGAATAAAAGCAGAGAATTATCCCACTTTTCCGGTAACACCACGCCTTTTTATAAGGCAATCTACAACGATTTCTATCAGGTAGTTGGGTTTGAGACATACTATTAAGTAAAAATTTATTTTAAATTCTACCAAAAAATAAATAAGACTATTACAACTTTTTCTCAAATAAAATTGACCATAGGATAATTCTATCTTTATTATCTGCCTAAAAATAAAATCACACCCTGCTATAATTAAAATCATGGGGAAAAGACTTTCAGATAAAGAGATACAAAATTTAATATATATTCACAAAATTTTAAACAACAAAAGAGATGCGGATAAAGTTAAATGTTTAGTTTTATGGGGTAAAGGTTGGGAATGGGAGAAAATTCAGGAAGCTTTATTAGTTAATGAAAGATATATAAGCGATGTAAAATCAAAATATAAGGAAAAAGGGCAATTAAAGATAGTAAAAACAAAAAAGATAATTTTAACAACTTAAACTTATTATGAAACATTTAATGAATTTAAAAATAAAGTAATAGATTTTTTTGAAAATGAAATAACAACTCAACATCATAAAGATGCTTTAAAAGCATTTATCGGAACTAATTTTCATATAATCGATCCTGGATAACTTACAAATTAAAATTTTGTTGATATATTAACAGATAATGGTGTGGAATTTTGCTATAACTCACTAAAAAGCAAACCAAAGTATAGAGAGCATTTATTTGTCAAGTTATGCAAAGATAATAAAATAGAGCACAGAACAATAAAATTTAAACATTCATGGACTAATGCACAGGTATAAGCAATAAATAAGAAAATAAAAAAAAGTCTTGCCAAAATATATATTTTCCGGACTAATAGATTTAGAGAGCAAATTTATAGAGTATATAAATTACTATAATAGAGAGTCAAAACTAAAATCATTGGGGTATAAATCCCCAAAGGAATACTTATTAGAGAAATATAATATTTAGGTAACCTAGAGTAGTAAAACAAGTTATAACTTGATATAATTATAATATTTTAAAATTGACTTAGAAAAATTTTAGCAAATCAAAATCTAAAAATCTATTATAATTTGAATAGAGAGAATTATTCTTTTATAGAGAATTCTTTTTCAAATACAGATATTCTATTTCTTCCACTTTCTTTAGAATAATATAATGCCGTATCAGCCATTTTGATAAGTGATATAAAATCTTTTGCCTTATTTTTTTCTAAATTCGAAATACCTCCAGATATTGTCAATTTGATAATATTTTCCTCATAAGGTATTTCTAATTTTTGAATTTCTTTATTTATTAGCCAACCAAAAGATAATGCCTCTTCTATCTCTGTTTCTGGTAAAATTACAGTAAATTCTTCTCCACCATATCTGCATGGGATATAGTTGTCTTTACAATTCTCTTTTATTACAGAAGCCACTTTTTTTAATATCATATCCCCTGCCTGATGGCCATAAATATCATTTATTTTCTTAAAATGATCGATATCAAATATTATTAAAGAAAGAGGTTTATTAAAACTTTTCGCCTTATTATATTCTACTTCTATCATTTTATCAAAGTATCTATGTAAGAATAATCTTGTAAGCCCATCTGTAACAGCCTGTTCATAGAGATTGGCATTCTCAATTCCAATAGCAGCCTGCATTGCCAGTGTTTTAAAAATTTCAAGATCAAAATTGGTAAAACTTGTTCCATCCAGTTTATTCATTGCCTCCATTACACCTATAATTTCGCCATTTACTACAAGAGGAACTGCTATGAGTGATCTTGTTGTATCTTTTGTTTTTTCATCCGCCTTTTTACTGAATCTTACATCTTTTGTCGCATCTTTTATTAATATAGATTGCCCATTTTCCCATACAGTCCCGGCGATCCCTTCTCCCATGGAAAGTCTTATATCAGAAAGAATTGCTTTATCCTCTTCATTTGTTAGAACCTCAAATTTTAATTTATTTGTCTCTGGATCTATCAATAAAATACTACTTTTAGAACATTTCATAAGATATTTTGTCTGATCCAGTATAGATTTTAAGGTCTTCTTTCTATCAAGACTAGAAGCTATAATTGAATTTACTTCTATTAATGTTTTTAGTTTATCAATTATCTCTTCATTTTTTTTAACTCTTTTTTTTAATTTTAAAATATTCAATCTTTGAATTTCTACTTTTGAACAATTAAGATAACAATCTTTTTCTTTGTTTTTCTTTTCTTTTTTCTTTTTTGACATAATAAATTTTAAATCCCTAAACCTTTGCCATTACTAAAAGCTATATTATTCTTTTTTAAAACTTCATATGTTTTTTCTGTGTCATCAACTCTGAAGATCACTATTGCACTATCTTTATTTTTTTCTACTGTGGCATACATATATTCTATATTAATATTATTATCTTCTATCACTTTTAATACTTTATATAAACCACCTGGCCTATCCTCTATTTCTATTGCTATAACATCTGTTACCTGTGCTATAAATTCTTTTTCTTTTAAAACCTTTAAGCATTTCTCATAGTCATCGACAATTAGCCTTAACACCCCAAAATCCTTTGTATCAGCAAGTGATAATGCTCTTATATTGATATTATTATCGGCAAGATATTTTGTAACCTCTGCTAATCTCCCTTTTTTGTTTTCTAAAAAAATAGATATTTGCTTTATATTCATAAATCATACCTCCTTGAAAATATATATATAATTATACTTAAAGAAATTGATTTTGTCAAAAGTTAAATTTAAATTTATACTTATTTTGAAGAAAAATATTAATTAGAGAAGATTTTATTTTTATTCTAAATTATTACATATTTTTAATATATATTTTGGGATTTATAAAAATTTTATTTTCCTTAGGCAGAAATTTTTATCCAGCCCGATTAAATAAATATAAAGTTTGGCGATATTTATGGGGATATCTCCACCCCATTTATTTATACTCCCTCTTTTTTTCTTAATCCTCTCGATCTTATCTTCCAATTTTTTTATCATTTCTTCAAATTCCTTTTCCCCCAATTTTTCCACACTCTGAAAATATGCCTCCATTATCTCTCTTATCAACGTTGCCATACTGAAGGTATTAAGGTGATCATGAATTACCTTTAGTTCATTGTATAATCTTTCCGGTAAAAATACTTTAATCCTATGAGTTGCCATAACTATTGGATAATCTTTTTTTCTTCTTGCCTCTTTAAAATGTTTTTTTTCCAAAAGAGGAATCATCTTTAAAATTATATCTCTTACAAGTGTAGAAATCTTAATATTTTTAATTTCTGCTAAATTTTTGATTTTATCAAAAAGAAAATCCCCTATAACAAAATCAAACTTAATCATAAAAACCTCCTAAATATGTTTTTTAAAAAATTATTTTCTAATTATTAATCACAATATTTTTGAAAATATCCTTTACATATTCTAACTTATTTTACATAAATTTTACTTATTACACAAATTTTATATCTCAATACAATTCCAGATCAAAATTTTGATAATTATTTAAATATTAAATTTTCACAGCAATAACTTATACTAATTCAAAAATATGTAGTAAATTAAAAGTTCTTTAAAGGTATAATTATTTTATTGAAATACTTTACAAAATTTAAAAAAAATTTTAATAACTGTATTAAGAATTTTTAACATTCCATTTGACTAAAATCGGATAAATAAAAATGAAAAATATAACTCGTTATACTAATATATACTTCTGGATTCTTTTTTTACAAAATTTCTTATTCTTTTCAAGTCATGGTGCATTGAAAAATTTATCACCCTATTTAATACAATTGGGTTTATCAAAGACTTTTATTGGTTTTTTTATGAATATTAATGCCATAGGACTCATATTATTTGTTCTTTTTTTAGGGAGATATGTAGAAAATATAAGCAAAAAAATATTAATTTTAATAACATATTCTCTTGAATTTATCTCTTATATTTTTATGTTTTTTTATTCTACAAATATAATATTATTAGTAATATTACGAATAATATCTTCTTTTTCTTATGCAATTGGTTTTACTGTAAATGCAAGCCTTGCTTTTGATTTTATTCCTGTTGAAAAAAGGGTTGGCGGCATTGCATTATTTGGCATTTCTGGTATTATATCAAATCCAATCTCTACTTATCTTGGTGAAAAAGTAATAAAAATATTTTCTTATAAATATCTATTCTTACTTGGTGCTATTTTTGCTTTTTTTGCTATATTTACTACTTTATTTATGAAAGAGAAAAGAAAAAATTATGAAAAAATAGATAACAGTTTACTAAGAGTATTAAAACGAAAAGAGTTATGGATATTTTTTATTTATGGATTTATACTTGGAGGGGCTTTTAGCATTTTTGAGACATTTATCCCACCTTTAAGTTTTGAGAAATTCAATTTTTCGAAACTATCTTTATATTTTATTGCTTATGCTATCACAACAATTTCTTTTAGAATAATATTTTCTAAAAAATTTGATGTTATAGATCCAATTATACTTTTATTTACAGCATTTTCTTCTTTAATAATTGGGGCAATTAATACAGGTTTTTTAGTAAATAAATTTCAATTAATGCTATCTGGCTTTTTATACGGTATTACACATGCCATATTGTATCCTCTTTTAAGCTCTGGAGTAGTAAAGTTAAGTTTAGAGAAAGATAAATATCTTGTAAATAGCACCTTTATTGCCTGCTATATTTCTGGTTGCATAACAATTTCAACTCTTTCTGGAAGGTTAGCGGATTTAACAAAAAAAACAGAATCAGTCTTTTTGGCTTTAACTTTTATTGGGATAATATCTCTTTTTTCCACCCTTTTTATTAAAAACAAAAATTATTTACAGTTTAAAAAGAAAAATTAATTTAAACGATTATATACCTTTTAATTTTTTGTAACAAAATAATGGCTCTTTTATTAAGATACTTCTACTGAATGGCTATAATCCTATTTTCTTGCAACAGATATATTCTATTCCACTGGAGATTTTTTATACTATAAAAGTATTTACTTGTTCTCCATACAGATATCCACCTTATTAGGTAATAATAGTTTTTTAACAAAAAAATATACTCTTTTTATTTTCTTTTAATAATAAAGAAAAAAACTAATTTTTAAAAAGAAAGGAAATATTTTAGTTAATTATGTTGTTTTAAGTTACCCAAAAAATACATGTCCATCATTATCTACATTTAAGATAGTTTTACACTCTGAGCATCTAAATCTTCCTGGTTTAACTGCTTTAAGAGTCTTTTTACATATAGGACATTTAAATATCTTCGGGAAATTACCAGGCTGAACTTGTTCCTCTTTTTTAGTACCCTTTAAAATCTGTTTTGCCTCTTCAAGGCTTGCAGAAATATTAAAGAACTTTGAAAAACCCAATAACTGAAATACCTCAAAAACCTTTGGTTGAAGATAACTTAATACCATATCCCCATTTTTCTGTTTCAATGTCTTAAGAAAAGCGGTAAAAGCACCTATACCAGTGGATGATACATAGTTTAGCTCGCTGCAATTAAATAGTATTTTAATATAGCCATTTTCGATGATTTTGTTTACCTCTCTCTGGAAGTCAGCAGAATTATATGTATCCAGAAAACCTTTTAAATTCATAATTAAAAAAGAAGGATCACTACTATCTTTTTCTAAATAAATTCTTAAAGAATCTTTAATTACTATTACTTCTTCTTGTGCCATATAATCCTCTTACAAATTTTTATTATATATATAATAATAATTCATTTTACATTTATTGTAAATAGTTTTTTTAAAAAAAATTATTTTTTATTTTTCTCAACTTCATATTGAGCAAGACTTAATCTTGCAATAGGAACTCTAAAAGGTGAACATGAGACATAATTCAATCCAATACTTGCACAAAATTTTATTGTCTCTGGATCTCCCCCATGCTCACCACATATTCCTAATTTAAGTTCTGGTCTTGTCTTTCTCCCTTTCTCTATGGCTATTTTCATCAACTCCCCAACTCCCTCTTTATCAAGAGATTGAAATGGGTCATGAGTAAAAATAGCACTCTTTTTTTCGTCTATATAATCTGGTAAAAATCTACCAGCATCATCTCTTGACATTGCCATTGTCATTTGTGTTAAATCATTTGTTCCAAAAGAGAAAAATTCTGCTCTTTCCGCAATTTTATCTGCTAAAAGGGCTGCTCTTGGAACTTCTATCATTGTTCCAACCATATATTTTATATTAGTATTACTATTTTTTATAATTTCATCACATATATATCGAATCTTTTCCTCTAAAATATTAAATTCTTTTTTATCAATTATTAAAGGTATCATTATCTCTGGATAAACCTCAATTCCTTCCTTTGCACACTGAACAGCTGCCTCCATAATAGCTTTTGTCTGCATCTCAAGAATTTCTGGATAAGTTATGCATAATCTACAACCTCTATGACCAAGCATTGGGTTTGCCTCTTTTAGTTGCTCAACCCTATGTCTTACCTTTTCAAAAGGAACACCTAAAATTTTAGCAAGTTCTTTCTGATTTTCTTCATCATGAGGGACAAATTCATGCAAAGGTGGATCGATCAATCTTATTGTTACTGGTTTACCTTTCATTACTTTTAAAATTTCATAAAAGTCCTTTTTCTGGAAAGGTAATAATTTATCCAGTGCCTTTTTTCTATGCTCTGTTGTATCAGCTATAATCATCTCCTGTATTGCAAGTCTTCTCTCTTCTGTATCAAAAAACATATGCTCAGTTCTACAAAGACCTATCCCCTCTGCACCAAATTTTAAAGCATTCTCTGCATCATAAGGTGTATCTGCATTTGTTCTGACTTTTAGTTTTCTTATCTCATCACACCATTTCATTATTGTATAGTAACTTTCTGGTGGTTCTGGTTTTATCAATCTTAAAGATGTTAAATAGACATCTCCTGTTGTTCCATTAAGAGTAATCTCATCCCCTTTTTTAATTACCTTATCTTTTACTTTCATTAAATTTTTATCATAATCTATATCTAATTCCTCACAGCCAACTATACAGCATTTACCCCATCCTCTTGCGACAACAGCAGCATGAGATGTTTTACCTCCAGTAGCAGTTAATATTCCTTTTGCTGCATGCATTCCACCGACATCCTCTGGACTTGTCTCTTTTCTTACAAGTATTACATTTTCTCCTTTTGATGCAAGTTCTTCTGCATCTTTTGCACTAAAAACAACCTTACCATTTGCAGCTCCCGGAACTGCTCCAATTCCAGAAACAAGATAGTTCTTTTTTAAAGAATCTTTTTGATTTGGATCTATTATTGGATAGAATATTCCTTCTATATCTTTATCTTTTATTCTTAATATGGCCTCTTCTTTTGTGATTAATCCTTCATTTACCATATCGACTGCTATCTTAAATGCAGCAAATGGGGATCTTTTTCCAGTCCTACACTGTAACATATAGAGTTTTCCCTCTTCAACAGTAAACTCAAGATCCTGCATATCTTTATAATGAGATTCAAGCAATTTTCTAACATCTACGAGTTGTTTATATGCAACCGGATCAAGTTTTTCTAATTCTGCTAACTTTATAGGTGTTCTAATTCCAGCAACAACATCTTCTCCCTGAGCATTTTTAAGATAATCACCGTAAAAAATATTTTCACCAGTATTTGGTTCTCTTGTGAAGCATACCCCGGTCCCGCTATTATCCCCTTTGTTGCCAAATACCATCTGCATTACTGTTACTGCTGTTCCTTTTATACCTTTTATATTTTCTACTTTTCTATAAGTTACAGCCTTTTCTGCCATCCATGAATTAAAGACAGCATCTATTGCATGCCAGAGTTATTCAATAGGATCCTGTGGAAAATCAGATCCGATATGTTCTTTGTATATTTTTTTTAATCTTTCAACAAGTATTTTTAATTCCTCTTCATTAACATCCGTATCTTCTACTTTTTTACTTTTATCTATATTTAATCTTTTTTTTGTAAATTCTTCTTTTATCTCTGTAAAGGCATTCTCAAATAATTCTCTTTCGATTCCCATTGCTGTTGAGCCAAACATTGTTATAAATCTTCTATAGGCATCATAAGCGAATCTCGGATTACCAGTTTTTTTAACAAGCCCTTCTACAGATTTATCATTTAGGCCTAAATTAAGAATTGTCTCCATCATACCCGGCATTGAAACAGGAGCACCAGATCTTACAGATACTAAGAGGGGATCATTTGGATCTCCTAATTTCTTTCCTGTAACCTCTTCTAATTTTTTTAGATTTTCTAAAACCTGTTTTTTTACTTCTTCCGGATATTGTTTATTATTTTTGTAATAAATTTCACAAACTTCTGTTGTTATGGTAAAACCTGCTGGCACCGGTAAGCCTATATTTGTCATTTCAGCAAGACCTGCTCCTTTGCCACCTAAAAGGTCTTTCATTTTACCATTACCTTCTGCTTTTTTATTTCCAAAAAAATATACAAATTTGTTATCCATAAGTTAACCCCTCTTTTTATAAAAAGATTCTCTTTTATTATATAAAATTAAAAGACAAATGTCAATTTTTTTATATCGATGAAAGTAAATTCATTTATTTTTTATAACTATCTTTTATATAACTCTGTTATAGAATTATCCTTCTAAAAATATAAAAATAAAGAGAAAAATTTTTTAGTAATAGTTGCTATTTTAATAACGATTAGCTCTATTATAAATACAGATATCCCCCTTTAATAAAATAAGTTATAAGCTCTTAAAATAATTTATCGTTCTTTTTATACCCTCTTCAAGCCCTATAAGATCTATTTTTATTTCATCTTTTATTCTTGTAACATCAGCATAGGAATATTTTACATCTCCTGGTCTCGGCAAATCGTATTTTACCACTGAAGAAGAATTTGTTAATTTTTTTATCAATAATACAAGATTATTTATTGTTATATATTTACCATATCCAATATTATATATTCCATTACCACTATCAGAGAGTCTTATCAAATAATTAACAAGATCTTTAACATAAATAAAATCCCTTGTCTGTTTCCCATCTCCAAATATTGTTATCTCGTTGTTATTAAGTGCTCTTGATATAAAGATAGGCATTGCGGCTGCATAAGTAGAATTTGGGTTCTGTCTTTCTCCAAAAACATTAAAAAATCTTGTAATTACACCTTTAATGCCATATTCTTTTGAATACATTTTTACATAATATTCTCCAGAAAGTTTACTTATAGCATAAGGGGAAACCGGCGATAAAGGCATATCAACTTTTTTAGGGCATTCCGGGCTATTGCCATAAACAGCAGCGGATGAAGCAAAGACTATATTCTTTATATTATTACTAATCATGGCATTTAAAACATTGATTGTCCCATGAGTATTTACCTTTTCTGTAAAAATTGGATCCTTCATGCTCTCTGCAACACTTATTTCAGCAGCAAGATGAAATACCTTTGTGCAGCCTTTCATTGCTTTTTTTAAAGAGTCATAATTAAGAATATCATCTTTTATAAAAGTAACATTTTTAAAATTTTTAATATTATCAATAAAGCCAGATTTAAGATTATCGTAAACAATAATCTCATTCTCTTTATAGAGTTCTTCTACAAGATGTGACCCAATAAATCCAGCTCCACCAGTTATAAATATCTTTTCCATTTTTTATCCTTGTTCTATAATTTTTTTATATTTTTCATAATCATAAAGTATCTTTTTTTTTGAATTTATAAAATCTCTTAATATGTTTGCACTTGCTATACTATCAACAATATTTTTTTTATTTTTATTTTTTACTCTTATCTGTGCCATTGTACTATACGCCTCTTTTGTAGAAAAACTCTCATCCTGTTCAAAAAAAGAGATCTTTAAGTTCTCTTTATTAAGAAAATCAATTAACCCATTCATAAATTTTATTACTTTTTTTGCTGAAAATCCTATTTTATTCTCACTATTTGATGGGATTCCAATTACAATTGAGATAACATCTTTTTCTCTGCATATCTTTGCAATATTCAGAAAAATCTCGCTATCATTTTTTAGAGTCTGAAAAGGTGATGCTATTATATTCAAAGGATCTGTTAATGACAATCCAATCCTTTTATCGCCATAATCTATTGCCATTATTCTTGACATTTATTTTAATCCATATTTTTCTGAAATTTATAAATCAGGAGGTAAAACTTTAACTGCTCTTCTAAATTCATTCTTATTGCCATTGTAATCTTCTACTATAATATTAAAGCCAACTACTCCGGGTAAAGAGGTAAAATCCATAAGGTAATAGTCAAAATTTATCCCATTCTGATATATGTCCTGAAATTTATAATCATTTGTGCTTACATAATAGTCATTGTTTATCTTTCTAAAATAATCAAAAATAAGAATAGTTGCTTCTTTGCCACCAATTAATACATAAATTTTATATGGAGTTATCATATTTTGTTGGGAGTTTATCCTATCCATTGTCTTTATAAAAAGTTTTCCGCCCCTTTTTATCTTATTATCTTTAAATAGTGAAATTTTTTCTCGGTTAGTTGTGATAAAATATACATCCTCAATAATTGGTGGTATTTTATCTCTATCTTTTATTTTTATAAATTTCAATGGATTTATAAGAATATTTTTTTGCATATCTTCTATCTCTAAATGAAGATGAGGACCAGTCGAATGTCCTGTATTGCCAACATTTGCTATCTTTTCATTCTTTTTATATTTCTCTTTTTTGATATCAAGACTATTCTCTTTTAAATGAGAATATGTTATTCTATATTTATTATCTTCTGATTGAATAACAGCAAAATTTCCAAGTCCATAAGATATCCCTCTAAATTTTTTAGTGTTGTAGAATATAAGCCTTCCATCAGTAATAGAATATATCTCTTCATTTTCATTAGAAGCAAGATCAATACCAGTATGAAAATGATCATTCCTTGTGTCTCCAAATGAAGAACTTATTATATAATTTTTAATAATATCCTCTCTATCAGAAGTCATTTCTTGAGAATAGAGAACAAGAAAAGATAGAAGAAAAGTAAAAGTAAATAATTTTTTCATAGGATATACTTATACTCAAAATTTTTGAATCTGTCAAAAATTTTTAATTATTATTTTATATAAAAAAGATTTTATTTTTTAAAAATTAAAGGAGTAGATTTATCCTAAGATAGATTTAAAGAGAAAATAATAAAAATATAAAACTAGGAGATAAATTTTAATTTTTATAAGAATTTTATCTCTTTCAGGCAAAATTTTAAGTTGAATTTGAGTAAAAAGTAGTCGTTAGAGTCAGTAGAGCATGGGATATCTTGGGACATCTCCTTCACCACACAAGCCTTTCTTTCTTTTAACCCCTCTATATCATTTTTTATTTCTTGTATCATCTTCATAAATTTCTCTTCCCCATAAGTTTCAATGCCTGCAAAATATATTTCAAGCAACTCTCTAATAAGAGTTGCTATGCTAAATGAATTCAACTGATCATGCACAAGTTTCAATTCATTATACACCTCTTCTGGTAAAAACACTCTTATTTTTTCAATAGCATTTATAAATTTGTAGTCCTTCTCCCGCCTTTTTTCATAAAGGTGTTTTTTTCTTAAGACCGGGATCATCAATAAAATTATTTCCCTAACAATAACTGAAAGATCTTTATTTTTCTTTTCTTTCAAATATTTAATTTTATCAAATAGAGATTTATTCAATACAAAATCAAATTCTTTCATATTTAATCCTCCTCTTAAAAAAAATATTTCTATATATTAATCACAAAATTTTTAAGAAAATCCTTTACAACTTTTAGAAAAAAATTAATTTTTTTTTCTTAAAGAAATAATGTTACTACTATTTTTATCTTCATAATTTCAAAATTTCTGATTCTGAAAATTAATAAAAATTTTTTATATTATCCTTGATTTTTTAAGAAAATCTTATTATATTACAATAAATAAAAAATTAAATTAATTTGTGTAAAAAAATATTAATTTTTATAAGGAGAATTTTAATGTCTGTTGTAACAAAAGATATGAATTTAAGAGAACTTTTAACAAAATACCCAGAATCTGCAAGAGTATTTGCTGCTTATGGCATAGGTTGCCTTGGATGTGCCTTAGCCCATTTTGAGACTATAGAGCAGGGATTACTTGCCCATGGGATTAATATCGATGAATTTATGAAGGATTTAAATAACTTAATAAGTAAAGAATAAATTTAAGACTTTTCAGTTTATTCTCAAATTATGTATTATTAATAATTATTTTGTTTTAGATGGTAATTTTTAGAAAAAACTTCATATTTTCAATTGTGATTTTTCGCCACAATGAGGAATTCTTTGTGGCGATTTTTTATAGAAAATTTTAATTTTTTACTTAAATAGAACAAATCTGTGGTAAAGTAAAGCTTTATGAAATCTTTTTATCACTCTCGCTCATAACTTTTTTCTCATTATATCCGAGGAAAGAAATACCAGCGACAAGACAGAGAATAAAACCAACAATTCCACTCAATCTTATACCAAGATCGTTGCCAATATCCTTACCAAATGTTGTTAGCATAGCGAATACAAATATCCCCAATGTCTGCCCAAATTTCTGCATCAATGTTCTTGCTGCAAAAAACATACCCTCCTGTTTTACGCCGGTTATCTTTGCATCATATTCTGCAATGTCTGCCAAAATAGCATTTGGTAGTATTCCTAAAAAAGAGAGAGGTATGGAATAGAGAATAATTAAGAGATAGGCCTGAAGCATTTCTGATAACGGCATTTTACCAAGAAAAAATATAGCAAAAAATATACTACTCATCCATAAAAAGGCAATGACTACAAATATTTTTTTCCCAAACCTTTTTGCCAGAAGTGCAACTAATGGATAACAGACAAAAGATAGCAACACCATTATTGGTAATAAAATAGCCATCAATGAATCCGGCAATTTTAAAAGCACAGTTATATAATAAAGAAGCCCGGTCATTATAATTGTCAGTCCCATAAAATAAGAAAAATCGGCGATTATATAGAATATAAATTCTCTATTTTTAAAAGTTTTTTTCAAAGCCTTAAAAAGGGGGATATCTGATGGGACAGATTCACAATATCTCTTTTCATCAATAAATATTACCGGCACAAACATTAGAATCATAGAAATTGCACATAAAAAGCCAATCGCAATTTGAAGAGATAAAACTTTATCTGTTATTTTAAAAATAGAAGAGATAATATTTGCGATTAAATTTGTCTGTCCAGCTATCATAATACCAAGAGCATATGTTATTGATATATATGTTGATAGAATCAATCTTTCATTTGAATTGTGGCCTAACTCTGGCAATAAAGCAAAGAATGGCGTTACATAGATAGTAAGAAATAGATAGAATAGAGTCTGCATTAAAAAAAGCCATATTATATTCCAAAAATTCTCTTTTGGAACAATAGGCAAAAACATTAAAAGGCAGAATATCCCAGTAAAAAGAGCACCTACTCTTAAAAATGGTACTCTTCTTCCACTTTTGCCTTTCCATCTATCACTTATATTTGCAATAAGAGGATCTGTTATTGCATCCCAAAGTCTTCCGAGTGAAGAGATGATTGTAATTACATTTAGAACTGCTAAAAAAGTAATCTGAGTTATAAATATCTTTATTCCACTATCCTTTGGTGGAATATAAAAGTAGACTAATTGAAGTCCAATTATATTTACTAAAGTAGACCATCCAAATTGACCTATTGCATAGGCAATTTTTTTTGGTTGTGGTAATGATTCAATGTTAGCCATATTTCTATCCTTAAAAAATTGTTTAATTTAATATAATTATATCATAACAAATTTAAAAATAAATAATAATTCTTAATTTATTAAAAAAATTATTTTTTATAAAAAAAATTTAATAACTACTTAACCCAACTTTGTCATAATAAAATTCATATCTTTTTTAAACATCGATAGTTATATCGATTTTTGATTCTTTAATGGTACCTACAATTTATTCTACTATTGTGATTTTTTTATTGATTATTTTCCCATTGAGGTTAAGTTTATCAAATATCTCCTTTTGGAAATCATTTGGCTTGCTTGTATTTCTTATATAGATTGTTTTATTGTCTTT
>Ga0209409_1001081_pt1 | contig 24724 bp, 20 predicted proteins | sample AD_JPNMR1_MetaG_FD_184424 | JGI IMG/M metagenome (GOLD analysis project Ga0209409, IMG submission 184424) | Active sludge microbial communities of municipal wastewater-treating anaerobic digesters from Japan - AD_JPNMR1_MetaG (SPAdes) (version 2) | ecosystem: Engineered > Bioreactor > Anaerobic...
ATATTTACTCCAATATTTTGTCTCTCTATTCGCCATGCTTGAGAATATATATTTGCTATTAAAAATATATTTATTAAGATTAATAATATAATTTTTGATTTCATAATATTAATTTTATGCAAATTTAATGCAAAATATTTAAATAAAATTTATTTAATAAAAAAATTAGTATATTTGCAAAAAATAAAATTATGAAAAACATTCGTATTGCCTTATTTGGCGTTTTAATTTTATCTTCATTAATGGTTTTTGCTCAAAAATCAAAAAGATCCAGTAAACCTTTCATAGCTGAAATTACCTATAAAATAGATTATGTAGGTAATTGGGATCCAGCTGTTTTAGCTCAGCAACCAAAAGAACTAAAAGTATATGTTTATGGTAATAAAATGAAAACAGTTATTGATCTCTCTGGAATGGGCTATATAACAAATATACAAGATGGTGATGATACTACCTCAATTGCATTAATAGATATACCTGCTTATCAACTAAAAAAATATATAAAAACAACAAAAGAAAAGATTTTAGAAAATTTAGAAGAAATAGCACCTCGAATTAATTACATTGACTCTTCTAAAGAAATTGCAGGGTATAAAGTTTATAAAGCTGAATATATTGTTAAAGATGAATTCGGTGATCCTATTACTACTGTAGTATGGTATTCACCTGAAATAAATAATGGGAAAATCAATGCTGCTGGTGATTTCCCTGGTCTAAAAGGGTTCCCTATGGAATATATTACTACTCAAGACGAAGGCTCTATAATATTCAGCGTTGGAGAGGTGAAGACTAAAAAAGTAAAAATTAAAGAAACAGATTTCCTCATTCCTACTGATTTTGAAGAACTAACTGAAGAAGAAGCTAAAGAATTATTCGGCGGAGAATAGTAAAATATGATTTTTTAAATTCATCCTTTTTGCTTACATTTTTAGAAATTTTTGTTATTTATTTTTATAGTTAAATTAAATATTTATTAATTTTGTAATATTTTATGGACTAGTTTATATGGCAGAGCAAAAAAAAAATAAAAGAGTAGAAAATAAAAAAACGACTAAAAAGACTATTAAAAAATCTAGTGAGGAGAAAACTACTAAAAAACAAACTAACAAATCAATAAATAATAAATCGACTAATGAAGATAAATCACCTATCAATATAGGAAATATAATATATTGGTTTTTTATTTCATTAATTTTATTGTCTGCTATTTATATATTTTTATCTATAATTTTTTACTTTTTCTATGGAACTGCAGATGAACCTTTTTTGGTGAATGGTTTTTCAGCTGTCAATAATGAATCATTTAATACAGCAAATCCACTTGGTAGATTAGGTGCTTGTTTAGGATATTTGCTTGTAAAACAAGGTTTTGGAATTACAGCAATTTTAATTCCCGTTTGGCTTTTTTTACTTTTTTATTCAATAATTAAAAAAAATGTATCTATCTTCTTAAAATATCAAGTATATACTTTAGTACCTTTAATTTTATTACCTTTATTTTTAACACTTTTCGGTGATGTGGCTGGTGGCTTATGGGGTGCTACTATCAAAAACTTACTTACTCCATACATAGGAAAAACTTTTTTTGCTATATTAGTGATTATTATAAATGTTGTTTTTTTCTTTTGGTTATTTAAAATTTCTTATAAAGACTTATTTTCTAAATTTAAATCTTTAGTAAAAAATAAATCTCAAAAAACACAAATGCCAAGTGATGAAAATTTAAATGAAGTAGATATTAATATTGAAGAAAATAAACAAAATATCATAATAGAGGAGCCGCAACCTCATTATGCATGGGATATTGAAAATGATAAAGAAATAATTAATAAAGAAAATAATACACCTATAAATGATGAAGTATTACAGGATAATAAAGCTAAAAATGATATTGAATTTACAATAGAAACAATAGAAGATACAAAAAATGAAATAGAAACTCCTAATGCTGAGCCCACAAAACAGCAAGAGTTTGTACCTGAAATTTATAATTTAGATTATCAATTACCTCCATATGATATTCTGAAATATTATGAAATACAGAATAATAGGGTTACAAAAGAGGAATTAGAAGCAAATAAAAATAAAATAGTAGAAACTTTAGCTCAATATCAAATACAGATTAGTAAAATTAATGCTACAGTTGGGCCAACAGTTACTTTATATGAAATAGTTCCAGCTCCAGGAGTGAGAATTTCTAAAATTAGAAATTTAGAAGATGATATAGCATTGTCATTAGCTGCTTATGGGATTCGTATTATAGCTCCTATACCTGGGAAGGGTACTATCGGTATAGAAGTGCCAAATTCGAATAAAGAAACAGTATCCATTAGAACTGTATTAGAGAGCGAAAAATTTAAAAATTTCCAAGGTGAGCTACCAATAGTGATAGGTAAAACCATTTCTAATGATGTTTATGTAGCAGATTTGACAAAAATGCCTCATTTATTAATAGCTGGTGCTACAGGACAAGGAAAATCTGTTGGTATTAATACGATTATTGCTTCTTTGCTATACAAAAAATTACCTCATGAAATTAAATTTATCTTTATTGATCCTAAAAAAGTTGAACTATCACCATATGCCAAGTTAGAGAATCATTATTTAGCAAAGATTCCTAATGAGACTGAACCAATAGTCACTGATGTAGATAAAGTGGTAAAAACTTTATATTCGCTGACAATGTTGATGGATACCAGGTATGATTTTTTGAAACAAGCAGGTGTTAAAAATATTGTAGAATATAACAAGAAATATTTAGCAGGAATGCTAGATCCAGAAGAGGGTCATGAATTTATGCCCTATATTGTATTAGTGATAGATGAATTTGCTGATTTGATAATGACTGCTGGCAAGGAAGTGGAATTACCAGTCGCACGTATAGCTCAGCTAGCAAGGGCTGTAGGTATTCATGTGATTATTGCTACTCAACGACCTTCTGTAGATGTGATCACTGGTAAAATAAAGGCTAATTTCCCTGCTAGAATAGCTTTTAGAGTTTCTAGTAAGGTAGATTCTAGAACAATATTAGATGTTAATGGTGCAGAGCAACTCGTAGGACGTGGAGATATGCTTTTTGCTGTTGGTAGTGAGCTCACTCGTATTCAATGTGCTTTTATAGATACTCCAGAAATAGATGATTTGATGGAATATATTTCTCAACAACCTGGATTTCCTGAAGCATATATTTTACCAGAACCAATCATGGAAGGTACTAATCCTCAAATTATAGAAATACAAGCATTGGATCCACTGATTATGGATGCTGCTGCTATTATTATTTCAGCGCAGCAAGGTTCTATTAGCCTACTGCAGCGAAAATTACAAATAGGACATAATAGAGCAGGTAGATTAATGGATCAGCTAGAAGCACTAAACATTGTGGGACCTCAAATTGGTAGCAAACCAAGAGATGTTTTGATTTCTGATATTTCACAATTGGAACAAATTTTGAATAATCCTAATTAAAATCTTAAAATTATGAAATTTTTAAATTGTTTTGTTGTAATTATTTTTTTATTACCTCAATTATTATTTTCACAAGTTGAAGATACTAAAGCACAAAAAATTTTAGACGAGACATATACCAAAATTCAAAGCTACAAGACTTTGAAAATTGATTTTACTTATATTATGGAAAATTCTACTAAAAATACTAGAAACGAAAATAAAGGATCTATTACTATCAAAGCTAATAAATATGTGCTTTCATTGGATGATCAAATTATCTATTGTGATGGCACAACAAAATGGACTTATTTCGTTAATGATAATGAAGTACAAATAAATTCTGTAAATGCTGATGATGAACTTTTGCCTAATTATATTTTATTAGCAGATTATAAAAAAGATCATTATCCTAAATTTATTCGTGAACTACCTAAAAATAATAAAGTGATTAATGTTATAGATTTAGTTCCTAAAACGAGTAAATCTTATTATAAAATTAGATTAGAAATAGACAATAATACCAAACTACTCACTAGTGCTTCTGTTTACAACAAAGATAATAATACTTTTACTTATGTAATTGATAAATTAACACCCAATATTAATGTTGCTGATAGTTATTTTGTATTTAATGTTAGTGAACATCCTGATGTAGTCGTTAATGATATGAGATAGTGCGAGAGACGGGGTGAAAAAGTGACTGGGAGATTTGGAGATGAAGAGAATAGGTGAGAAGTTTAGTAGTTTAAGAGTTAATGAGTGATAGGTGATAAGGAGACTGGGAGAGTGGGAGATAGGGAGAAGAGGAGACTAGGTGACAAGGAGAGTATAGATGAAAAATATAAAAGAGAGCTTTCAATTAATATAATGCAAGAAATAAATAATATTTTTAAAGAATGAGAACATGATATAAAATTAATAAATCAAATGATAATATATTTTATAAAATTAAATTTATAGTCTATATTATAATAAAATGATAAAAAAAATTAAATTATATTTAGACACTCACAATTATCCTAAAACGGATAAATCATATTTGTTTTTAATAAATGCTTTTAATAAAGGAGTACAAAATTCTTTATTAGGCGTGAGAGCTTCAGCTATAGCATTTAAATTGATTATGGCTGCTATACCATTATTAATAGTTATTTTAAATCTTTTACCTTCATTTTTCACTCATGAAAATCTAAATAATTTCACATTATTGATGCAAGAGTATTTACCTAAAAATGTATATACCGTAATTGATGGACCTATAAATTACATATTATTTGATACTACAAGAGGATATACAGGAGTATGGATATTTGTCGCGTTGTTTATTGCTTTGAATGGAGTAAGGTTGATAATAGAATCATTCAATGCTTCATATCATATCAAAGAGACAAGACCTATATGGGAGCAATTTATTACTTCTTTTATCATTTGGATATTGATTACTATATTACTTGTCATTTCTATAGTATTATTTTTAATTAACAAAGATATTTTTAATTGGTTAGTATCATTGGATTTGATGAATCAAAATGTGATACATTCATTTTATTTTATTGCAAAATATGTATTATTTTTTATATTGTTAGTATTATTATTTGAAATAATTTTTTATATAGCACCAGCTCGCAGACGTAAATTTAGATTTATGACGTCAGGTACTATCATTGCTGCAATATCGACATTGATAATAACAGGAGGTTTTGACATTTTCATTAGTAATTTTTCTAATTACAATAAAATTTATGGACCTTTAGCAACAGTTTTTATTTTTTTCTTGTGGCTGCAAACAGTAGCTTTCATGATATTAGTTGGTTTCGAAATAAATGCAGTAGTTTATTTAGCTGATGAAGAAAATCCTAGACATATTATTTCTAAAATTAATTTTAAAAAAATTTTCTCTAAACATACTAAAAAATTAAAAAATAATGAATTACAAGAAAAAAAAGATAAATGAATTAAATAGATTGTCAATAGATGAATATAAAAAAAAGACTAAACTTCCATTAATATTAATTTTAGATAATATACGTAGCAAATATAATGTAGGATCGATATTTCGCACAGCAGATGGTTTTAATGTAGACAAAATATATTTGTGTGGCATCACACCTTGTCCACCAGATAGAGAAATAGAAAAAACCGCATTAGGAGCTACTGAAAGTGTAAATTGGGAATATGAACCCAATATTATAGACTTGATAAAAAAACTAAAAAACCTTGGGTATTACCTAATAGGTGTAGAGCAGACTTTTAATAGTACATCCGCATTAGATTTGCCAAAAGATATACCATCGCCAATGGCAATTGTACTTGGTCATGAAATAAAAGGTATCAATGACGATGTTTTGGAAATGGTGGATATGGCTGTAGAAATCCCACAATGGGGAACTAAACACTCTCTAAATGTTTCTGTGGCAGCAGCTATAATAATGTGGGAAATTGTTAAAAGAAATTTTATTAAATAATTAATGTTGAGTTGATAAGTTGAGGAGTTTTGTTTAGGATTTGGAATTTCATATTTCGTTTTTTACTTATTTAAACGCAACTTAGTATTATGAATTTTACTCCATACTTTTTACTTTTTTTTAGCAATATTAAATAAGTATTCAATTAATCCATTTTTGATATCTGGCATTGTAGCATTTATGATATTTCCACTTTTGTCTATTAATATAGATTGTGGGAAAACCACAATTTTTAATTGTTCTAATAATTCATAATTTTGATTAAAATAATACATTTCTAAATTAGGGAAATTATAATCTTTGGTGAAATAATAATAATTTAAAGGTATACGATCGGCTGAAATTGCTATTATTCCTATACTATCTCTTATTTGAGGATAAATTTCATTAATAGCTGTTAATTCTTTAATACACGGCTTGCACCAAGAAGTGAAAAAATACAATAATACATATTTTGTAGTAAAGTGCTTTAAAAAAACCGTATCATTTTTTTCAGTTATCAATGGATATTTTGATAAATCAATTTGATATTTAGAAAATAAATTTTTATTAATATTTTTTATAATAAGTTTATGCTCAACAAATTTAGTATTATTATAAAATTGAGTTAATAATTTTTGTAAGCTGTCGAGAGTGAATAATTTCATATTTGACCAGTCAATTATATTTTCTAATAATACCAATTCTCTAATAACTTCATTTTTTAATAATGTATCTTTGCCAAGTGAGTCTAGAAGTGCTCTGTAATTAACTTGCCATTCAATATTTGACATCAAATCTCTATTTTTTATTTTTGTCGAATTAATGATATAATCTCTAAAATAATTAGTAAAAAAGCTCATATATTGCACATTATCATAGATAGGCCTTTGATTCCAAATATATTCATTAAATATTTCAAGTCTGTTATATGATCTAGACATTAACTTGATCTCTGCAATTGAATATTTTAAATAGTTATTAAAATAATTATTTTGATAGTTAGAAAATTTTGTAAGTAATAATGCATTTAAACTATCAATTTTAGTTTTTGGAATTTTATTTATTATACCACCTGTAGGTTCTATTTGAGTTTTAATATTACGAGCATAAAAATCATTAAGTATAATATTTAATTGTGGAATTTTAAAATTCAAATCATTAGTATCTATATTTGATATAGTAAAATTAATATTTAATCGGGTTAAAAAAGATGTGTAAGTGTCATATTTCTCGAAATCGAAAGCATCAAACATTAAATTATATGTTTTATTATATTCTAAATATAAATCATTGCTACGGATGTCATTAACTTTGAAATATGCATAATAAATTTTGTCTTTTGGTAATTTTAAAATAATTGAAAAATTACCATTATGGTCTATTGGAGCTTTGGCAATTAGTGTATCAGAGAAAGTAATAAAATCTTGTACGGTATATAACCTTATCTCTCGACCTTCAGCACCTTTGAAGTTTCCATTTATAATTGTAGATTGGCAAAAAGCTATAGTATTGATAGTCAATACTATTAAGATATTCAGAAGTTTTATTGATATTTTAATCATTTGTTAGTAAATTTATAAATCATAAAAACTTAAATCATTTGTATTTTGCTTTTTATAAAAAATTAACGGATAAGATCAATAAATATTTTTATATGTAAGTAAAAGATCATCTATAATTTCAGCAGGAACGAAATTGCTAATATCTCCATTATAACTAATAATTTCACGTACAATAGATGAATTTAAGGATGTATATGTCGGATGTGTTAAAAGGAATATTGTTTCTATTTTTTGATTTAATTGTTTATTAATCTGAGCTATCTGACGTTCGAATTCGAAATCTGCAGATGTACGTAAGCCTCTTAAGATAAAGTTGATATGATGTTTGTTGCAAAAATCTATTGTTAATCCATCAAATTTAGCAACCTCAATAGAAGGACAATTTTTAAAAACAATTTGTAGCCATTCTAATCTTTTTTCAATAGGGAACATATATTTTTTTTCGATATTATCGCCAATAGCTACATATATTTTATCAAAAAGTGGAATAGCTCTACATATTACATCTTTGTGCCCAAGCGTAATAGGATCGAATGATCCTGGAAAAACAGCACAATTCTCTTTTTTCATATTTTTAAAAATTTAAACAAAATTAATTAAACTTTATTACATAGATTTTGAGATGAAGATAATGATTTAACAAAACATGATTGTATTTTGGAGATTAGAATATTAATTCTTGATTAAATAATTTTTTATTCAATATAAAATAATCAAATGGAGAAATTATTTGTGCCAAAAATTAATTTAAAAATTATTCTATTAATACAAAAAAGGAGATACAAAAAAGTATCTCCTTTTTATTGAAATTTTTATCCCAAATAATTTTTTAAATTTTTGGATCTATTACCGTTTTTCAATCGTTTAATAGCTTTTTCTTTTATTTGACGAACTCTCTCGCGAGTCAACTTATATTTTTCAGCTATTTCATCTAGAGAATAAGGATGTGTATAGCCGATACCATAATACATATTAATAATGTCTCGTTCTTTTTTAGTTAAACTAGAGAGAGCACGTTGGATTTCTTTTGCTAAGCTTTCTTGGATAAGTGCTTGATCAGTAGAAGGTGTATCGCTAGGTATGAATAAATCTAACATAGTAGCATCTTCATCAGGAGATACTGGGGCATCTACAGAAATATGTTTACCACTAATACGAATAGATTCAGCAACTTTATTTTCTGGAATTTCTACAAGATCGGCAATCTCTTCTACTGATGGCATACGTTCGAGCTCTTGCTCGAGTCTAGCAGTTTCTTTAGAAATTTTATTAATAGAACCAATCTGATTGAGTGGTAATCTAACTATACGACTTTGCTCAGCGATGGCTTGCAAAATGGATTGCCTAATCCACCACACAGCATAAGAAATAAATTTAAACCCACGTGTTTCATCAAAACGTTCTGCAGCTTTTATCAGTCCGATATTCCCTTCGTTTATTAAATCTTGTAAACTAAGACCTTGATTTTGATATTGCTTAGCTACACTAACTACGAAACGTAAATTAGCTTTTACTAATTTGTTTCTTGCTGCCTCATCACCTTGTTTAATACGTTGAGCTAATTTAACCTCTTCGTCAGGAGTGATGAGCTCCTCTCTACCAATTTCCTGCAAATAATCATCCAATGAGGTGTAATCCCTATTGGTGATAGAACGCGTAATTTTTAATTGTCTCATATATATTTATACCTACCTTTTTTATGTTACGATTACAATTTTTTTTAATATACTACAAAAAATTTATACAAAATTACAAAAAAAATTTGACATAGCAATATTTTTTATAAAATGTTTATATAGAAAATGCATAATAAGCTTTCATACCATTAGGATATATGCCTTCTATCAAAATAGCACCCTTCCTATTGGCTAATGCATTTTCTATATCTTCGATAGAATTAATAGGATTATGATCTATCTCAGTTATAATAAAATCTTTTTTTATACCAGCTCTCTGTAAGGGACCACTCTGAATATCTGTAATTTGCATGCCGTGATCTATCTTTAGCTTTGCCATCATATCTGGTGAAGGTTTTTCAAAAGTAGCACCTAATACAGATTGAGCAGAAATTTCTTCTTTTTTCATAGGCTTTAAATCACCATTTTTATTAAGTAATTGAACTTTAGTAGTTTTAATTTTATTTTTAGATTTATATTCTATAGTTACCCAATCACCTATATTTTTTTCATTTATTTTTTCTAATAATCTAGAAGCAGAATTTAATTCTTCACCATCAATTTTTAGAATTATATCACCAGCATTTAATCCAGCTTTAAAAGCAGCACTATTAGGAGTAACAGCAGTAATTAATACTCCTCTCGTATCATCTATTCCATATTTTTTAGATACAGCAGCATTAATATCAGTTACACTAACGCCTAAATATGGCCTTTGTACAAAACCATAATTTATAAGATCATTAGCTACTTTTTTTGCAAGATTAGATGGTATAGCAAAAGAATATCCTATAAAAGCACCTGTTTTTGTAGCAATAGCAGTATTAATACCAATTAAATTACCATAAATATCTACTAAAGCTCCACCACTATTACCAGGATTCACAGCTGCATCAGTTTGTATAAATGATTCTACAGCATCTGCAGATTCTAAAATGTTAATATTCCTAGCTTTAGCACTTACTATACCTGCTGTCACAGTAGAAGTCAAATTAAAAGGGTTCCCTACAGCTAGCACCCATTCACCTATTTCTACGTTATCGCTATTACCAAATTCTAAATATGATAAATTATTAGCATCAATTTTAATTATAGCTAAATCTGTACTCGCATCATTACCTATTATTTTAGCTTTAAATTCTCTTTTATCATTTAATGTTACTATTATTTCTTTAGCATCTTGTACCACATGATTATTGGTAATGATATAACCATCTGCACTAATAATAACTCCAGAACCACCACCTATAATGGTTTGCTCTTGCCTTGGCCCACCAAAAAAGTTAAAAAAATCATAGAATGGAGCAAAAAAATCGTCATAATAAAGATTTTTATAAGTAAATGTTGTCTTAATATTTACCACTGCTGGAATAGCTCTCTGTGAAGCATAGCGAAAGTCTGGATATTTTATAGTATCTCCAATAATTGGGAAATTATAATTGTATGAACTTCTGCTCTCTTCTGCTCTACTTGGACTAACAGTAAAACTATAAATAACTAAAAACATTAATACTAATGTCAGTATGCTTGTCGTTTTTTGGAAATAATTCCAAAATTTTTCTAATTTTTCTTTTTTTATACTCATAGCAATCAATTTTTTTTATAATTAACATTTCTATTATTCAAATATTATTCCAAATTATATAATTTTTTTGGTTCTATAATGTTTTGAGTGGGCTAATTATTTTACCACAAAGTGCACAAAGATATTACACAAAGTGCACAAAGTGCCTTTTTTAAGCATTTTAATTTCATTTTTTAATAAAATATCATTAAAGTTTATCATTAACTTTCATTTTTTCTCTGTGTTCTTTGTGCCTTCTTTGAGAACTCTGTGTTTAATATTTAACTATCCAATAATAAATTTCATTTTTATAAATTACTCTTTTTTAATCTTTGCCCACTCATAACATTATAGAACCATTTTTTTATTAAAAAAGCCAAAACCATATTAAAAAAAATAATTAAATTTGTAAATGTCAATTTGTCATTTATTATGAAAAACAAAAACCTATCTTTTGTCCTTGGTATTCTAGGTGGTATCCTCATATCAATTATTTTATTTTATGCTTTTTGGCCTAATGTAAAATATTTAAGTTATAATGAGAAATTTAAATCTATGGCTCCTATGCTTGAAAAATTTCATTATACTATTAAATCTGATACAAAAATCATGAATTTGATTTACAAAAAAAATAATAATGAATCCAATATTACTAATTTAAAATCAGCAGATACATTAGTTAATAAAAATACGTCAAATATTGATAGCCTTTTGAATGGATTATATAATAATATTTTAGATTCTTTATTAAAAATAGAAGGTTATAGATACATAGATTCTTTCAAATTAGATTCATTAGTTCGTTTAATGGTAATTGATTCTATAGAAAAAAAATTAATAGAAAGCAATAGCATACAGCTAGATAATAAATTAATAGAAAGCAATAGCATACAGCCAGATAATAAATAAAAATCTTTTACTACAATCGCTGGAAAGTATAAAAAGTTAATTCGACCATCTAGGTTTATCATCCTTGTTATTAAATATTTAAAATAAACTTATTGATTTATTTCAATTTTTATCTATCTTTGTAAACAAAAAAATGAAAAAGTTATCTATTTTTTTATTATTAAATTTAATTTTAACAACAATGAGTTATTCACAACAAGAAGCACGTTTATTACGTTTCCCTACTACCGATGGTGACAAAATAGTTTTCTCTTATGCAGGTCAGTTATATACTGTGTCAAAACAAGGTGGTACAGCACGACAATTAACCACCGGTAATGGATATGCTATTTTCCCTAGATTGTCACCTGACAGTAAATGGGTAGCATTTACCGGACAGTATGATGGCAATACAGAAGTATATCTAATGCCTGCTGATGGTGGCAATCCTAAAAGACTCACCTATACTGCTACTCTCAACCGTGATGATCTTAGCGATCGTATGGGACCAAATAATATCGTTATTGGCTGGACTCCTGATAGTAAATATATCATTTATCGTAGTCGCAAAAAATCTTTTAATGATTTTGTGGGGCAGCTATTTCTGGTCTCAATTGATGGCGGACCATCTATTCAATTGCCACTTTCTACAGGTGGATTTTGTTCCTACTCTCCTGATGGTAAATTATTAGCTTTTAATAGAGTTTTTCGTGAGTTTAGAACATGGAAATACTATCGTGGTGGCATGGCTGATGATATTAGAATTTTTGATTTTGACTCTAAAGAGATTATAAACATTACTAATAATGAAGCTCAAGATATCATACCTATGTGGATAGATGACGAGATTTATTTTATATCTGATAGAGACCGCACCATGAATCTATTTGTTTATAATACTAAAACTAAAGAGACCTCTAAAGTTACTAATTTTGATGATTATGATATTAAGTTTCCTTCTCATTGTGCAGCAAAAGGATTAATAGTTTTCGAAAAAGGCGGTTTTATTTACACTTTTGATACTAAAACTAAACAAGCAAATAAAGTTTCTATCATCATAAATCAAGATTTACCCTTAGCTAGAACAGTGAAGGTGAATGCAGCAGATTATATCACATCATTTACACTAAGTCCTGGTGGCGAACGTCTAGGTTTTTCTGCTCGTGGAGACATTTTTAGCGTACCAGCTACAGAGGGTGTCATCAGAAACCTCACTAAAACATCTGGTGCACATGAGAGAAATGTAGAATGGTCTCCCGATGGGAAATATCTAGCTTATCTTTCAGATGAAACGGGTGAATTTGAAATTTATATTCAAAAACATGATGGCTCTGAACCTCCCATCCAGCTGACAAAAAATGCAGATACTTATTATTTCGAATTACTTTGGTCCCCTGATAGTAAAAAATTATTGTTTAGCGACAAGAAACTTCGCCTTCGTTATGTAGATATAGAAACGAAAAATATTACTGAAGTAGCTCAAAGCCAAGTATGGGAATATAATGATTTCACTTGGAGTCCAGATAGTAGATATATAGCATACAGCGATCCACAGAAAAATAATTTTAATATAATACGTATCTATGATACTCAAACTAAAGAAACTTATGACCTTACAGACATGTGGTACGACTCTCATAGTCCACATTTCAGCCCTGATGGCAAATATATTTATTTCGTTTCAGAGAGAGACTTTAATCCTATTTATTCTCGAGTAGAATGGAACTACGCTTACCAAGATATGTCAAAAATTTATTTAGCAATTCTTGATAAATCTACTCCCAATCCATTAGCTCCTAAAAATGATGATTTGGATTTAACTAAAAAAACTGCCGATGACAAAAAAGAAGATAAAAAGAAAAAACATAAAGAAATAACTGAAGAGGATAAAGATACACTTGTTAAAGTTATTATAGATATCGATGGTTTAAAAGATCGTATTGTTAGCTTACCTATCGATGTAGCTACTTATTGGAATTTGCAAGCTACTAATGATAAAATACTTTATCAAAGAAAAGGAAGCAAAGATGAAAAAGTACAATTATTGGCTTTTGATTTAAATGAAAGAAAAGAAACTAAACTGGGTGAATTTGATACCTATCTTTTATCTCAAGACAAAAAAAAGATTTTACTAAAAAGTAAAGACAATTATTACGTTTTAGATTTTGCTGTGGCAGAGCTGAAACCAGATAAAAAAGCTCCCACACATGATATGGAAGTATGGATAGACAAAAAAGCCGAATGGCAACAGATATTTTATGAAGCTTGGCGACAAATGCGAGATTTCTTCTACGTACCTAATATGCATGGTGTAGATTGGGAAAAAATAAAAAATAAATATGAAGTTTTTTTGCCTTATATTGCTAATAAACACGACCTTAATTATATTATTGGAGAGATGATAGGCGAGTTAAGTGTAGGTCATGCATACGTGGGTGGTGGTGATGTACCTACTATTAATAAAATTTACACGGGACTTTTAGGTGCTGAATTATCAAAAGATTTACAAAATGGTTACTTCAAAATAGATAAAATCTTAGATGGTGCCAATTGGAGTAGAAATCTTAGAAGCCCACTACAGGAGATACAAGTAAATGCCAAAGTAGATGACTACATTATCAGTATAGATAATATTCAGACTAATACTATTGATGACATTTATAAGCTCTTGATAGGTAAAGCTAATAAACAAGTAGAGATGTTAATAAATAATAAGCCTAGTGTAGAAGGTGCTCGTAAAGTCATTGTAGTTCCTATAGCTGATGAGGCTGCTCTATATTACTATAACTGGGTACAAAATAACATTAAGCTTGTAAATGAAAAAACAAATGGACAAGTAGGCTACATTCACATACCAGATATGGGCGTAGAGGGATTAAATGAGTTTGTTAAATATTTTTATCCTCAATTAACAAAAAAAGCTTTAATAATAGATGATCGTGGCAATGGTGGTGGTAATGTTTCACCAATGATACTTGAAAGATTACTTAGAGTACCACAACGAGCTACTATGGCCAGAAATGTTTTGATACCAGGTGTAGTACCTGCTCAGACTATGATTGGTCCAAAAGTATTGCTTTTCAATCAATATAGTGCTAGTGATGGAGATCTTTTCCCCTATGGTTTTAAAAAATATAATATTGGTAAAACTATCGGCGTGAGATCCTGGGGCGGAGTAGTAGGTATCCGTGGCTCTTTACCTTTCGTAGATGGCACTTACCTCAATAAACCTGAGTTTGCTAGCTATAGCATAGATGAATCTAAATGGATTATAGAAGGATATGGTGTAGAACCAGATATCGTGATAGATAATGACCCTTATAGAGAATATTTAGGTAACGATGATCAACTACTAAAAGCTATAGAAGTGATCATGGAAGAACTCCAAAATGCTAAAGAAATTCCTGATATACCAACTCCTCCTGACAAATCTAAATGATTGAAAAACTAAATTAAATCTATAATAGAGGAATTTTTTTTCACTTTTTAACATAGATTAGTTAAATATAGATTTAATTTTAATAAATGTAGTTTAAAATTTAATTTAAAATAATGTTTAGAAAGATTATAAATATATTTGCAGTAGTAATATTTTTAGCAATATGGTTTTTGTTATATTTTTTTAAGTCTAATTATGAGCATTCCACTTTTCGAGAAATCGAAAATCAACATTCACAATCTAATAATATAAAAATAGCTCCATCTACACCCGTTTTTTATGATTCTACTAAACAACAAATTTATGGATTTTGCAAAGAAAATTCTCAATATGAGATTTCACAATTCTTTCTCTTTTCTTTAAAGGATGAAAATATTGATTTTTATCCTTTACCGACAAAATATAATAAACTTTTAGGCTATGCTAAAAATGAATCAGAATATTTTTGGATGTCGTATAATGATAGTTTATCGTCCTTAATTAAATTAAATAAAAGACAAAATGAAATCTCTATTTACTATGATAGCATTTTATTAGATATAAATCAAGTAATCGGTTTTGGACTCAAAAATAACAAGCCAGAAATAGCATTGAGAAATCCATTAAAAAATAATATCATTATTTACACTTTTTCGGATACAGTAGCAGATGTCAGATTGGTGAGATTCCCTATTTTTTATCAATCATTCTCTTTGCCTACCTTAGGATATATTAAAAATAATAATTGGCAATTTTTATGTAAGGCTCTTTATAGTGAGCAACAATCTTATTGGAAAAGATATGATACTACCAAAAATTTAAATATTATTAGATTTCAAGAAAATGTTGCATTGCCATTTTTCTATGATTTATTGCCATATCCATATTATACACCTATCACTAGTCTACCATATTATTATTTTAATTATTTAACTACCTCGCATTTATTATTTGAAGCTGATAATTTTAGTTTTGTAGATAATCCCACTCCTAATAAAAATACTATTAATGTAAAAAATGATATTATATGGAGCTTGCTAGATGACAATATTTATATAAATTTTTTGCGATATGATACGATAGTAACATTATTAAGCATAAAAAAGGAATTAAAAAATAATAAACAATATTTCTATTCATTATCAGATACAGACTACAAAAATTTATTATTTTTTGTACCAGATACTACTGAAATTTATTCATATTTTTATCTCAATAAAGATAGCATTTTACTTTTAACAAATGATTTTCAATATTTATACATAGATGAACAAGGTAAAAGTTACACAAAATTTAATATTATTGATAATATTTGCATTACTATAAATGAAAATTTCCCTCAAAAAATGAAGATCTTAGATGCAAACATTCCTGGAGTGAAAGCACTTGGCTTCTATACAATAATTTCTGGACCATTTATTCTGTGGTTTTTAGTATGGTTAGTTGCTTGGCTTTTTAAAATTTTTAAGAAAGATAAAGATAAATATTCATATTATACTTTTTATAAAAGAAAAAAGAAAAAAAATACAATTTTATATCATACTTTTATAGGTTCTATCGTTTATATTGCTATTTCACTGATACTTTTTAATAGTTTTTTATTAATTTTTAATATTATCTAAAATTGTTCTTAATTAGGCTTAATTAGGATAGAATGTGTATAGTAAAATGAATATTTCTGAAAAATATTAAAATAAATATGTAAATGGTATAGTTTACCCCGTTGGATAATCACACTTAACAATGTAAAACTAAAATAAAAGTAAATATCCAATGGGGTAAATGTTAAGGGGTATTTAGCTTTAATTTAATGTAGGCAATAAGTTCAAATAATTAAAAAAATAGATTTTCTCAATAACTATCAGGCTAATGAGCTATTAAAAGTCTTTTAATTCTGGGGAAAATCCGATATAAGAATGGATTAAAGAAACTCTTTGAATATTTTTGTAGAAACTAATTTTTGAGAGAAATAGTTTTTAAATGTTTGTAAGGGATAAGGGGTGGGAGAGAGGGAAGGGTTTTGTTTTTTGCTAGAATAAAATTTGAAATCCTTTGAACGTTTATATTTTATTCTACTTTATTAATTATTTATTCATTAAAAAAATTTATTATATTTTTGTATTATAAATCTTAAAAAATATTATTATGGAAAACCAAGAAATTAATGTTCAACAACCTGAAGAAAAAAATGTAAAAAATCAAGTTTTACCAGGTTCTCAATCTGCTTTTATATTAGGTATTTTATCTGTTGTTTTCACTCTTACAACAGTAATTTTAGGTATAATTTTAGGCATTATTGCTGTTGTAGAAGGTAATAAAGCTATGAAAACTTACGAATTAAATCCTTCACTTTATACAAAAGCCGAATATAGTAATGCTAATGTTGGCAAAATATTAGGATGGGTAAGCATCGGCCTTGGTGCTGCTATTTTTCTTTTTATTATTTTAATTATAATTTTTGTGCTATCTTTTGCTTTACCTATTGCTGCTTTTGATAGCATTACTAGCATTACATTATAATTCATATGAATATTTTAAGTATTGAAGACATTAGAAAGGCAGATGAATATACTATAAAAAATGAACCTATTGACTCTATAGATTTGATGGAGAGAGCTGCGAGCAAATGCTTCGATTTTATACAAAAAATATTCGTGAATTTTAATAGTTTTGTAATATTTGCGGGTACTGGTAATAATGGTGGTGATGGTTTAGTAATTGCTCGTAAACTTATAGAAAATGGCAATGATGTTAAAATTTTTGTTTGTGAATTTAGCAAAAATTATTCTGCAGATTTTCTAACAAATCTAAATAGACTTCCTGATAAAAATAATATTGTAAAAATTCAAAATTTTAATGATTTTGAAAAACTAAAAATATTAGATAATAATGATATAATTATTGATGTATTATTAGGTTCTGGCATTAGCAGAGCGCCAGATGATTGGTTGGCTGAATTGATAAAATATTTAAATAATTTAAATAATATCAAAATAGCTATAGATATGCCTAGTGGATTATTTGCTGATAAGACATCAAAAAATCATTGTGATAGAATTATCAAAGCTAATTACACTTTAGCATTTGAGGTTCCTCGTTTAGCTTTTTTTATGCCAGAGAATTATGATTATGTGGGAGATTGGAAAATATTACCTATAGGTTTAGATCACAATTTCATTAATAATTGTGATCCGCTAGCTATCATGATAGATGGACAAGAGATTAGTAAGAGGCTAAAAAAACGAAATAAATTTGGTCATAAAAATATCTTTGGTCATGTTGGCATAGCTGCAGGTAGTCCTGGTAAATATGGTGCAGGATTACTAGCTACTCTAGGTGCTCTTAAAAGTGGTGCAGGCCTTGTTTCTACTATTGTACCTGAAAAACTTGTGTCTGCATATCTATCTAAGCTTCCTGAAGCTTTAACTTTACCTATTGTTACAGCAAATATCGAAGATTTATCAATTTTGCATAATTATGATGCTGCATGCATAGGGCCTGGATTAGGTACTGATGATTTTACTGCTAATGCATTACTCGATTATCTTTTAAATTGCAAAAAACCTACTGTTTTAGACGCTGATGCTATAAATATTTTAAGTAAACACAATGAATGGTATAGTTTTTTAAATAATAATTTTATACTTACTCCTCATCCTGGCGAGCTGAAAAGATTGATTGGTGAATGGAATGATGATTTTGAAAAATTAGAACTAGTAAAAGATTTTTGTAAAAAATATAATTGTACTATAATTATCAAAGAGCATAACTCCAAAATTATTGATGAAAACGGGCAAATTTTTATTAACATCACTGGAGATGATACATTATCTAAAGGTGGCAGTGGAGATATCCTATCGGGACTTTTAGCAGGTTTATTGGCTCAGAATTATTCTCACTTAGATGCTTGTATTTTAGCAACTTGTCTGCATGGAGCCGCAGGTGAATGGTGTGGCAATAAATATTCTCATCATGCTACCACTATTTCGCAATTAGCTGAAGGTATAGAAAAAATTTTTACCAATTGGGAACACAACGATTTTTCTCAAATTTCTGATTTTTCACAAATTTGATAATAGTCGGTTGGATAGTAAAATCGGCGGTTCAGACAAAAGAGATTTGTTTTAACAAAATTTAAAAAACAATAGAACTATACAGCTGTTTTATCTCTTCTATAGTAAATTTATGAATTTTAGGCTTACCGATCTCATACAATAAAATAAAACTTATTTTTTCGTCTAAATTTTTTTTATCACGAATCAAAAAAGTTAATAATTCATCAAAATCTATCACTGGTGGTTTACCATACCATGTTTGTAGCCAATCTATAACCTTTTGTGACCAATATGGTGAAAAGTTTAATACTTTTTCAGAAAATTTCAAAGAATATTGCAAGCCCCAAGCTACACATATACCGTGAGGTGTTTGTAAGTTTTGTGATAATCTATATGATTCGAAAGCATGACCAAATGTATGTCCCAGATTCAAAATTTTTCGTCTGTTTTTTTCAAGTGGATCTATTTTAATAATGTGATGTTTGTATTGAATAGATTTCCTTATGAGTTGTGTGTTTGGTACTTTGCGAGGATCAGATTTTATAATTTCATTTACAGATTCTTTATTGATCAGCAGTCCATATTTAATTATTTCTCCATAACCACTTAAAATGTCGATTTCTGATAGAGTATTTAAAAATTCAGGATAGATAAATGTAAATAAGGGGAAATAGTAAGTACCTATTTCGTTTTTATTATTATTAAAATTAATGCCATTTTTACCTCCTATACCAGCGTCTACCATAGATAAAAGAGTAGTGGGAATGTTTATGACCTTTAAGCCACGTTTAAAAGTCGATGCTGCGAAACCTCCTAAATCACTTATAGTACCGCCACCGACACATATTATCAGATCATCTCTATTAAAATTATTTTTATCTAAAATATCCCAAATTTTAATGATTTCAAAAATAGTTTTTATATTTTCATCAGAATTATAATAAATTATTTCTATATATTTGAAATTAGAATTATTGATAATTGATTTTACCTCATCCAAATAATTATCATTGATAAAAGCATCTATTAATATTAAACAATTAATATTTTTGTGTGTTCCTAGGTGATATCGGAAATATTTTTGAAAAGTAGTGAAGTTGTGCTCTATGTAGATTGGATTTTTATTCCCGATGCGCATATAAGATTAAAATTTTATTCTTTGGGAAATATTATATGTTATAACCTAGTCTTTTTAAAGTATTTTTATCATTACGCCAGTTTGGTTGTACTTTAACAAATAAATTTAAAAAAATATGTTTATCTAATAATTTTTCTAATTTCAGTCTAGCATTAGTACCTAGTTGTTTTATCATTTCACCTTTTTTCCCAATAATTATATTCTTTTGTGAATCTCGCATAACCCATATTTCTGCTTCTATGAAAACTGGATCCTGATCTTCTTTGAAGCTATTTATTACTACTTCAGTTTCATAAGGTATTTCATCTTTATATAAATAATAAATCTGCTCTCTAATAATCTCTGAAGCGAAATATCTGAGATATCTATCTGAGAGTATGTCTTTATCATAATATGGTGGATGCTCTGGTAAAAGGTTAATAATTATTTCTAGTAATTTATCAATATTATATCCTGTCAGTGCAGAGACAGCGATTATATCTACATTAGAGAATTTTTCTTTAAATTTTTTTTCTTTAATTAAAAATGTTTTTTCATCAACTAGATCAGCTTTGTTGAGAACAACAATTTTAGGTTGTGAATATTTAGCTACTATGTCTATGAGTTGATTGTTATCTCTTTTATCAGTTAAATCATGCATGTAAATTAATATATCTGCATCTTCGAAAGCAGATTCTATATCATGTAGCATAGCTTTATGCAGCTCATATTGAGGGTTAGTGAGCCAACCTGGTAAATCTGAAAAAATAATTTGTGTATTTTCATCATTATAAATGCCCAATACTCTTTGTCGCGTAGTTTGTGCTTTGGGAGATACTGGCATTAGGTTTTCACCTATAATGGAATTTACTAGTGTAGATTTACCAACATTTGGATACCCTAATATGCTTATGAACCCGGCTTTATGCATTTAATTTATTATATATTTCTTTTTAAAAATTGGACAAAAAGTAATTAAAATTTAAATAAAATTCAGAATAATTATATCATTATAATACTACGAATTTCTTTATTCCTTCAGCAATATTTTGTAATTCTTCAGAGCTGAATTTCAGTTTAGGTCTAGTAAAATCAATATCAGTAATATTTTTAATTGGAACAAGATGAATATGAGCATGTGGTACTTCTAGACCCACAACGGCAACACCTGTTCTGATAGCTTCACCTTCCATGTATTTATCGATAGCTTTAGCTACTTTTTTGGCAAAGATCCATAAGCCGGCAAGACTTTCATCATCTAAATCAAAAATGTAATCAACTTCTTTCTTTGGAATTACTAAAGTATGAGCTTTGGCTAATGGATTAATATCTAAAAATGCCAAATAATTTTCATCCTCAGCGACAATATATGCTGGGATTTCACGATTAACAATTTTTGTAAATATACTAGACATAACTATTCTATTTTTAAAATTTTATATTTTATTACACCAGCTGGTACTTGGATATCTACAATATCATCGATTTTTTTACCTATCAGAGCTTGAGCTACAGGACTATTGACACCGAGATGTTTTTTCTTGAGATCGGCTTCTTTGTCTGGTACTATTTTATAAGAGATTATCTGATTATTAGACAAATTTTTAATAGTAACTGTAGTTAAGATTCTAACTTGAGATTTATCAACCTCAGTCTCGTCAATAATTTTAACATTTGCCAATAGTTTTTGCAATTGAGCAATTTCTAATTCTAAATGAGCCTGAGCATCTTTAGCAGCATCATATTCAGCATTTTCTGATAGATCGCCTTTTTCTCTTGCTTCAGCAATCATCTGAGCTATATGTGGCCTCTCCTCATGTATCAGTTGATTTAACTTATTTTGAAGATTTTCAAAACCTTCTTTTGTGAGATATGTTATTTCATCCATAATGATAAATTTACATTTTTATAAAAAATATAAAAAAACATTCCCACGCATTTTAAAGCATGGGAAAAATTTATTTGCAAAATTAATAAAAATTTTCTAATATAGCAGACATTAAAATTAAATCTTCAGGATAAGTGATTTTAAGATTTAATCTTGTACCTTCAAAAAAAGTAAGTGGTAGATTTTTACTTTCCCATACACTAGCATCGTCTGTAAATTTATCATTATAGTCTTGCTCATAAGCTTGTTTTAGTAAAGAAATATTAAAAAATTGTGGAGTATCAATTAACATAACATCATCTCTATCTACGATAAAATTTTTATCATCATCTTTTATCCTAACAGAATTATAAGTTTTATGATATGGGATAGCACAATTATTTTCTTTTGCTAATTTATAACCTTTTCTAATTAATGGTTTGGGCACATATGGTCTAGCAGCATCATGAATAGCTACTAATCCATCGTTAGGTAAAGCTGCAAGAGCATTTTTTACACTATCGAAACGCTCATTACCACCTATTACAGTTTTTATACCATTATATTCGGGATAATTAAACCATAATACCATATATAATCCTTTATGCCTGCTATTAATCACCAAAATAATATTAGAAATAGGAACAATTCCAACAAAAGATTCTAAACTATAGCAAACAATAAATTTACCATTAATAGACATTAATGGTTTTGGAACTTTACTATGCATGCGTCTGCTTTGGCCTCCAGCTAAAATAATTGCATATTTATTATTATCCATTTGCCGATAATTAATCAATGATTAACATTGCATCCCCATAAACATAAAAACGATATTTTTCTTTCACAGCTAATTCATAAGCAGACATTAAAAGATCGTAACCTGCGAATGTAGCTGCAGACATCAAAGCTACACTATAAGGCAAATTAAAATTGGTCAAAAGTGCATTAGCTACATGAAAATCATAAGGAGGATAAATAAATACAGAAGTCCACCTATGAGCAGGCATCAAATATCCATCGATATAATGAGATGATTCTATAGCTTTCATCACAGAATTACCAACTGCACAAATCTTTTTTTGATTTTTTTTAGCTTCATTAACTATCTGACAGGCTTCTTCATCAATAATAAACTCTTCTGCATCTAATTTATGCTTAGATAAATTCTGAACATCTATTTTTCGTAAATCTCCTAGTCCAATATGTTCAGTAATTTCAGAAAAATTGATACCATGCACTTTCATTCTTTTCATTAATAATTCTGTGAAATGTAATCCTGCGAAAGGTGGTAAAACCGAACCTTCTACTTTAGCATAAACAGTTTGAAAATATTCATTATCAATAGGTTCAGTAGAGCGATCTAAAAGTACAGGTACTGCTAATTCACCCAAGCTTTTTAGCAATGTTAAAAATTTATCATGTGGCATCTCTGTGAGAAAGCGAATAGTACGCCCACGAGAAGTAGTATTATCTACTACCTCTGCAACTAATTCACCATTATCTCCAAAATATAATTTATTACCAATACGAATTTTTCTCGCTGGCTCCACAGTAACATCCCACAATTTGAGATCTTCATTTAGCTCCCTTAAAAGTATCACTTCTATTTGAGCTCCAGTACGTTCTTTTATGGCTATTAATCTTGCTGGAATCACTTTAGTATTATTAATGATCATCACATCTCCTTCATCAAAATAATCTATAATATTTTTAAAAATTTTATGTTCAATTTCACCTGTTTTTTTATGTATTACCATTAGCCGACACTCATCTCTCTCCTCCATAGGATATCTAGCTATCAACTCATCAGGTAGATCAAAATAAAAATGCATCAATTTTTTAGGTTCCATAAATTTATTTTTTTAATAGGATATTAATATACGTAAAATAATTGTTTTTGTTACATTATTTAAATAATATTAAAAAGAGTATATTTTTCAAATAATTAAAGAATATTCTTTATTATTTTTAATGCCCGGAACAGGACTCGAACCTGCACACCTGTGACAGTACTAGTCCCTGAAACTAGCGCGTCTACCAATTCCGCCATCCGGGCATAAAAAAAATGCCCAGGACAAGACTCGAACTTGCACACCCTTGCAGGCACTACCCCCTCAAAGTAGCGCGTCTACCAATTCCGCCACCTGGGCAATTTTTTGCAAAATTAAATATTTTTTTGTCAATAAAAAATTAAATTTTTTTTTAATCAATTTTATTACTTTTGCAAAAAATTTTAAATTAAATATGAACAATGCTATAGAAGTTTCTAACATTACAAAAAAATATAGAGAGCATACTGCTCTAGATAATGTGAGTTTCTCTGTACCTAATGGCAGTATTTTTGGTATTTTAGGACCTAATGGTGCTGGTAAAACCACACTTTTGCGAATAATTAATAACATAATACCACCAGATAACGGAGAAATATTTCTCTTTGATGAGCCACTTAATGACAAACATATGGAAGATATTGGTTATCTACCAGAAGAGCGTGGCTTATACAAAAAAATGTCTGTAGGTGATCAAGTTTTATATCTTTCGCAGCTAAAAGGACTTTCGCAGAAAGAAGCTAGAGAAAAGATAAACTATTGGTTTGATAAATTAGATATAAAATCTTGGTTGGGTAGAAAAGTAGAAGAATTATCAAAAGGAATGCAACAAAAAGTACAATTTATTA